>ERZ791921.76-NODE-76-length-97568-cov-10.284957_pt1 | contig 97568 bp, 79 predicted proteins | sample MGYA00510135_ERZ791921 | MGnify/ENA primary metagenome ERZ791921 (study PRJEB30046, sample SAMN00792070) | human gut metagenome | study: EMG produced TPA metagenomics assembly of the A metagenome-wide association study of gut microbiota in type 2...
CCCATGAACGCCATTATCGGTTACGCAGACCTTGCCTCCCGGCATTCGGACGACCCTGCAAAGCTGAAAAAATACATGGAGAACATTCAGGTGTGCGGACAGAACCTGCTGATGCTGCTGAACAATGTTCTGGATCTTGCCCGAATCGAAAACGATAAGACGGAGATGGAGTATTCCGTTTCGGATGTCGAGAAGGATTTCCGTAATTGCATTGCCATGTTCCGGAATCTGGCAGACAGCAAGGGGCAGACGCTTATGGTGACAACACAGCTGCTGCATCCGTATATCTATGCGGATATTCCGCACCTGACCGAAGTCTGTACAAACCTCGTCAGCAACGCGGTCAAATACACGGGAGCCGGCGGCACGATCCGCTGCGATGTTACGCAGAAGCCCGGCGAAAAAGAGAGCTGGTGCAATATGGTGATCACGGTTGCCGATAACGGCATCGGGATGTCGCAGGAGTTCCAGAAGCACATTTTTGAACCCTTTGAACGGGAACGTACGTCCACCATCAGCAAGGTGGAAGGCAGCGGCATCGGGATGGGCATCGTGAAAAAGCTGGTCGGGCTGATGGGCGGCACCGTGAAAGTGGAGAGCAGGATCGGTGTTGGCTCCACGTTTACTGTGACCATTCCCTGCCGCATTGCGTCCGAGGATGAAATACAGGCGAAACGGGAGACTGGCCCTTCGGACCAAAAGAGCCTGTGCGGCGTGAAGATCCTGCTGGCCGAGGACAACGACCTCAATGCGGAGATCGCCGTCGAGCTGCTACAGGAAGAGGGCTGCACGGTAGACCGAGCCAAAGACGGCGTGGAATGTGTGGATATGCTGGAAAAAGCGGCGAACGGAACGTATCAGCTGATCTTTATGGACATCCAGATGCCGGTGATGAACGGCTACGATGCGACAAAAAAGATACGGAGGATGGATGACCCCCAAAAGGCGGACATCCCCATCATCGCCATGACGGCAAACGCCTTCTCCGAAGATAAACAGGCGGCATTGGATGCCGGGATGAATGACCATATCGCAAAACCGATCAATATGAATGTCCTTGTGCCGACCATCCAGAAATATCTCTGATGCGGACAGAGGGCAGCAGCACATAAGAATACTGGCAGCCCGCCTCACCCTGTGCGTTGATACAAAAAGCTGCATCGACTGGCGCAAAGAAATCGGACGCGCGCTGCTTTTAGGTATCAATACATGAAATTTTATTGAAAATCCCTCATGGCGGTGGTAAAATAATCCTATATTTCTGTCGTGCTGTACCTATGCCTTTTTGCGGTATTCGGGAGTGCAGAACGACAGCTGCCCAAGAGTTGTGAGGAGAACGATTTGATGAACAAAAGAACATTGCAACGCCTGTTTTCCGTGCTTATGGCACTGGTGATGGCGGTCTCCCTGCTGACCGGCTGCGGAACAAAAAACGCCGAAAATGTGGAAAAGCAGGAGGATGCCCAGACCATTCAGGTGTATCTGTGGACGAATAACCTGTACGAGACCTATGCGCCCTATATCCAGTCCCAGCTGCCGGATGTAAATATTGAATTCATCGCAGGAAACAACGATCTGGACTTTTACAAGTTTTTGCAGGAGAACGGCGGTCTGCCGGATATCATCACCTGCTGCCGCTTCTCGCTGCACGATGCGGCTCCCTTGAAGGACAGCCTGATGAACCTTGCCTTGACCAACGAAGCGGGCGCTGTGTACAACACCTACCTCAACAGCTTCAAAAACGAGGACGGCAGCGTGAACTGGCTGCCGGTCTGCGCGGATGCCCACGGCTTTGTGGTCAACCGCAGCCTTTTTGAGCAGTACGGTATCCCCCTGCCTACCGATTACGAGAGCTTCGTTTCGGCCTGTCAGGCGTTTGAAAAGGCAGGCATCCGCGGCTTTACCGCCGATTATATCTACGACTACACCTGCATGGAAACGCTGCAGGGGCTTTCCGCTGCCGAGCTTACCACGACTGATGGGCGCAAGTGGCGCACTGCTTACAGCAACCCTGCCAGCACCGAACGGGTGGGTCTGGACGACACCGTGTGGCCGGGGGCGTTTGAGCGGATGGCGCAGTTCATTCAGGATACCCACCTCACGGCAGACGATCTTGCGTTGAATTACGACGATGTGACTGGGATGTTCCGGAACGGAGAAGTTGCCATGTACTTTGGCAGCTCTGCCGGTGTCAAGATGTTTCAGGATGAGGGCATCGACACGATCTTCCTGCCCTTCTTCAGCCAGAACGGCGAAAAGTGGATCATGACCACCCCGTATTTCCAGATCGCTCTGAACCGTGACCTCGAGCAGGACACCGCGCGCCGCGAAAAAGCCATGAAGGTGCTGAACGTCATGCTCTCCGAGGAAGCGCAGAGCCGCATTATCTCTGATGGACAGGACCTGCTGAGCTACAGCCAGAACGTCCCCCTGCGCCTGACCGAGTACATGAAGGACGTGCGCGATGTGGTGGAAGAAAACCACATGTATATCCGCATCGCCTCCAACGATTTCTTTGCCGTCTCCAAGGACGTTGTCTCCAAAATGATCGCGGGCGAGTACACAGCACAGCAGGCTTATCGTGCGTTCAATGCCAGGCTTCTTGCCGAAGATACGCCTGCCGATGACGAGATCGTTCTGACCTCCGAGAAGAGCTATTCCAATGTCTTCCACGCAAACGGCGGCAGCGCCTCCTTCTCCGTCATGGCGAACACGCTGCGGGGCGTTTATGGCACCGATGTGCTGCTTGCCACCGCAAACAGCTTTACCGGCAGTGTGCTGCAGGCAGACTATAATAAGAAAATGGCCGCTTCCATGATCATGCCCAACGGTCTGATGTCCCGCCAGCGCACCATGACCGGCGCAGAACTGAAGGAGACCGTCCGCGCCTTTGTGGAGGGCTGCGAGGGAGGGTTTGTGCCCTTCAACCGCGGCTCTCTGCCGGTGGTCAGCGGCATTGCCGTGGAGGTCAAAGAGGCAAGCGGCAGCTATACTCTGACCGGCATCATCCGGAACGGACAGCCGCTCCGGGACGACGACACCGTTACCGTGACCTGTCTGGCAGCGGAAAAACAGATGGAAGCGCTGCTTGCGAGCGAGAGCGGCACGCCTTTGGACGGAGATACATGGGTAAAAAACAGATGGCGCGATCATGTCTCCGGCGGCGGCGCAGCGCTTGCAGAACCTGAAAACTACATTACGTTGAGGTGAGCAGGATGGCAGACGAAAAGCACGAATCCAAACGAAACTGCCATCCCCGGCAAAAATGGCTCCCTGTTGCTGCCATCCTTCTTCTGGTCTTGCTGATAGCAGGTTTCAGCGTTCAGTACATCTCATTTGTGTCCCAGACCATCTATCAGGAAAGCACCTCGCATCTGGAAGAGGTTCTGCATAAATCCAATAATATGCTGAAAGAGATGGTGCGCAAAAACCTGACCTACCTGCATCTGTACAACGGCTTTCTGGAAAGTACCTCGGATGAGGCCGAAATACAGGCGTATATCAGGGCGGCACAGCAGAAGGCTGGGTTTGCCGAATTCTACTTTCTTACCTATGACGGCAACTACATGACTGTGACCGGGGAAACGGGCTACCTTGGCCTGCAGACAAATCTGGACGAAGAGCTTGCCAGCGGTAACGATATTGTGATGAATACGGCTCTGCCTGGAAAAACCCAGATGCTGGCGTTCATCTGTCCCGAAACGCAGGGCAGCTACCGGGGTTTTGCCTACGATGCCGTTGCCATCACCTATTACAATGATGAGGTGCTGAGATTACTGGACAATTCTGCCTTTCAGGGCAATGCCAGCAACTATGTCATCTACCCGGATGGGCGGGTGGTCATCGACAATTCCGTAAACCGCAAGGAAACGATCTACAACTTCATTGCGATGCTGCGCGACCATTCCGACCTTTCCGAGGCGCAGATCCTGGATCTGTCCAATGCCTTTGCACAGGGCAGCAGCGGAAACATGAAGGTAAAGCTGGGCGACACCAGTTATTATCTGGTCTACGAGGGCACGGCGATCCAGAGCTGGACGATGCTGGGACTTGTCCCGGTCAAAATCGTCAATGCCAATCTGGATAAGCTGTGGTTCCATACGATACAGATCGTGGCGGGCATCGCCGCAGGTCTTGCGGTGCTGGTCATTCTGCTCATTGTGCGCAGAAGCCATATGACCCTGCGCCGGAAGGATACCGAGATCTCCTACCGGGATGAATTGTTCCAGAAGCTCTCGCTGAACGTTGACGACGTTTTCCTGATGTTGGACGCAGAGACCTCCAAGGTGGATTATGTCAGCCCGAACATTGAGCGGCTGCTGGGCATCCCGTGGAGAGAAGTCCGGCAAAATGCCTTTGCTCTGGACAAGCTGGGCGCCCTGGAGCAAGGCGAAAACTTTCTGGATGGGCTTCTCAGCGGGCAGCAGCGGGAATGGGATCTCGAGTTTGAGCATCTGGAAACCAAAGAGCGCCGCTGGTTCCATAACATCGCCATAGGCAGCGAGGTGGAGGGCAGGACCAAATACATCCTTGTCATGTCCGACCGCACCGCCGACAAACAGGTAAATCAGGCGCTTTCGGATGCCGTTGCTGCCGCCGAGACTGCCAACCGCGCCAAGAGCACTTTCCTTTCCAATATGTCCCACGACATCCGCACCCCCATGAACGCCATCATCGGCTTTACCACACTGGCGATCAGCAATATCGACGACAAGGAGAGGGTGAAGGATTATCTGGCCAAGACCCTTGCTTCCAGCAACCATCTGCTCTCGCTCATCAACGATGTGCTGGATATGAGCCGCATCGAAAGCGGAAAGATCCATCTGGAAGAGGTGGAAGTCAACCTTTCGGATGTGCTGCACGATTTGAAAACCATCGTCAGCGGGCAGATCTACGCAAAACAGCTGGAGCTTTATATGGACGCGATAGACGTGACCGACGAGGATGTCTACTGCGATAAGACCCGGCTGAACCAGATCCTGCTGAACCTGCTGTCCAACGCCATCAAGTTTACCCCGGCGGGCGGCACGGTCTCGGTGCGAGTACGCCAGCTTGCCGGGCAGGTGCGCGGCTGCGGGCAGTACGAGTTTCGCATCAAGGACAACGGCATCGGCATGAGCCCGGAATTTGCCAAAAAAATCTTTGAGCCGTTTGAGCGGGAGCGCACCTCCACGGTCAGCCGTATCCAAGGCACCGGTCTTGGCATGGCCATCACCAAAAACATCGTGGATATGATGGGCGGCACCATCGAGGTGCAGACAGCGCAGGGCAAGGGCAGCGAGTTTATCATTCGTGTGCCGCTGCGGGTGCAGGCAGAGCACCGCCCGGTGGAAAAGATCGCTGAGCTGGAAGGCTTGAAGGCTCTGGTGGTGGACGACGATTTCAACACCTGCGACAGTGTGACAAAGATGCTGGTCAAGGTGGGAATGCGCGCGGAATGGACCCTTTCCGGCAAGGAAGCGGTGCTGCGCGCGCGGCAGTCCATCGAGATGAGCGATGTCTACCACGCCTATATCATCGACTGGCGGCTGCCGGATATGAACGGCATCGAGGTCACCCGCCAGATACGCAGCCTGAACGACGATACCCCCATCATCATCCTGACGGCCTACGACTGGTCTGACATTGAGGTAGAGGCAAAGGCCGCCGGTGTGACCGCCTTCTGCTCCAAGCCCATGTTCATGTCTGACCTGCGCGAGACCCTGATGAGCGCCCTCGGCCAGAAGCTGACAGATGCGTCGCAGGAGATTCTGCCGGAAAAGAACGCCGACTTCAAGGACAGACATATCCTGCTGGTAGAGGACAACGAGCTGAACCGCGAGATCGCGCAGGAGATCCTGCGCGAGTACGGCTTCCGGGTCGATACGGCGGAAAACGGTGAAGTGGCGGTGGAAAAGGTGAGCACCGCAGCGCCGGGCAGCTATGATCTGGTGCTGATGGATGTGCAGATGCCGGTGATGGACGGCTACACCGCCACCCGGAAGATCCGCGCACTGGATGACCCTGCCCGGGCAAAGCTCCCGATCCTTGCCATGACCGCCAACGCCTTCGACGAGGATCGCCGCAACGCATTGGAAAGCGGCATGAACGGCTTTTTGTCCAAGCCCATCGTGATCGGCGACCTTGTGCAGGAGCTGCACAAGATTCTGTAAGCCAAACGCCTGTCAGACAAAAAATAAATAAAGCACCCGCAGCAGGCTTCGCAGAGGCTCTTGACCTCTGGAAGCGAATGCTGCGGGTGCTTTTGCTTTTGTTGGCTGGCAGCCGTTATGATTTCAGTACATCTGCAAGGACCTGCAGCAGATGCGGAATATCCAGCGGCTTTGCAATGTGGCCGTTCATACCGGCCTTCAATGCACTCTGACGGTCTTCTTCAAAGGCATTTGCCGTCATTGCGAAGATGGGAATGTCTGCCTTTGCAGCATCCGGCAGGGCACGGATCTGCCGCGTCGCCTCGTAACCGTCCATCTTGGGCATCTGGATGTCCATTAAGATCAAATCGTACTGCCCGGGGGCCGCCTGCTTCATCTTCTGGACAGCGATCTCGCCATCCTCAGCAGTGTCTACCGCAAAGCCCGCTTCCTTCAGGATCTCCAGTGCGAGCTCGCGGTTCAAGGCATTGTCCTCCACCAGCAAAAGTTTCTTTCTCTTGAGCTCGGCGGCAGCTGGCTCCGCTGGCTTACAGGCAGGCTCTGCACCGTACGGTTCTGCCAGCACTCTGCGCAGTTCGGAAAGGAACAGCGGCTTTTCGCAGAAAGCGGTCACTCCGGCAGCGCGGGCTTCCTCTTCAATATCCGTCCAATCGTAGGCCGTCAGAATGATGATAGGGCAGCTTTTCCCGATCATCTTGCGGATCTGCCGCACGACCTCGATGCCGTTCATATCGGGGATGAGCCAGTCGATGATATAGACGCTGAATTCGTCGCCCTGCTCCATGGCGTATCGGGTGCGGATCACCGCTTCCCGGCCGGAGATCGTCCACTCCGGCCGCATCCCGATCTTGGACAGCATGGTGCTGACGCTCAGGCAGGTGTCGGTATCGTCGTCTGCTACCAATGCGCGCAGCCCTTCCAACTGCGGGAGCTGCTTGGGCTCCACCCTTTGTCCGCTGAGTGCGAAGCAGAGATCTACGATGAATTCGCTGCCCTTGCCCGGTTCACTTTCAATCGCAATGGTGCCGCCCATCATATCCACAATGTTCTTGGTGATGGACATGCCCAGGCCGGTACCCTGAATGCCGCTGACGGTGGAGCTTTCCTCCCGGCTGAATGCCTCAAAGATGTGCTTCTGGAATTCTTCGCTCATACCAATGCCATTGTCCTTGATGCGGAACTCATAGCAGCCACGGCCCTTGGGCGCACCGTTCTTCTGGGAAATGCGGATGCTGATCGTACCGCCTGTGGGAGTGAACTTGATGGCGTTGGACAAAATGTTCAGCAAGATCTGGTTCAGCCGCAGCGGGTCGGTGATGATGTCCTCGTTCTCCACGTCCATGGTATCGATGAAAAGCGACAGCCGCTTTGCCGAAACATCGGGTTGGATGATGGAGCGCACACCGTGGACGAGGTCCGGCAGATGCACCGCTTTTTCTTCAATTTTTACTTTTCCGCTCTCGATGCGGCTCATATCCAGCACATCATTGATGAGGGAAAGCAGATGATGGCTGGAGATAGAGATCTTTTTCAGGTAGTCCAGCACCTGTTCCTTATTATCAATATGGGTCGCAGCCAGCGAGGTGAAGCCGATGATGGCGTTCATGGGGGTGCGAATATCGTGGCTCATATTGAACAGGAACTCCCGCTTGGCACGGTTTGCCGCACCCTCGTGCTGGAGTGCGATCTCCAGTTTGCGGTTCTGTTCCTCCAGCTGAGCCTGATACTTCTTCTCCTGCTCTTTCTTCTGCTGCTCCATCTCCTGCACGGAGCGTCTGCGCAGCACCCGAAGGACCATTACAAGCAGGATGTAACCGGCCAGCGCCATCAAAATCAACGGAAACGATTCACGGAAGACGGATTTTTCATCCGTATACGCGTAGAGATCGAAAGACCTTCCGTGGCAGTACATTCCAACATAGCAGCCGGAGCCGTTCCGATTGTGGGTATGGGTCAGCGTTTCGGCCGCCCCGGCTTTGCGGATCTCCTGCACTGGCGGACTGTCCGCAGCATTCTGCCCGATGAGTTCCGGGCGGTTAGAGGCAATGACCTGATTGTTCTGCACGATGAACAATGTGCCGCTGGTCTCAACCGAGTAGCCGTCCAGTACACTCTGAATGGACAAGGCCGTTCCCTCTACAAATTCTGCCGGGGTATAGCGGTAGGCAAGCAGGATCACCTCTTTGCTTTCTGCCCGGTGTGCCGCAACATCCACGGCAGACCCATCCTCCAGCAGGACCCGCTTCAGATAGGTTTTTTGCGGGTAAGCGAAAACGTCCAGAACGGCATCATTTTTGAGCTGTTCTCCAAACTGGGCATAGCCGATGCCGTTCGTTGTGGATTCGCACAGGAGCGTACCGTCCGGAGACAGAACTGAAATACCTGTGAGCCAGAGCAGCTCTGCCTGCCTGTTCAGGCACTGCGGGTCGGAAAGGTCGAGCGCAGGGGCCTGTGCCAGCTGATGCACCGATACCGCCGCGCGGCGGAGCGCTTTGGCCACGATCGTATCGTTGTGCTTTTCAAAGCTGGTGGACTGGGATTTGACAAAATCAAGGATCTGGCAGAAACGAGCCTCCGTTGCGCGCAGTGCCTGCCAACTCGAGAAAAAAACGACGCCGGCCATAAAAAGCACGCCGATGATCAGATAGAGCCCCCATCTCCATGTATCTGAGATGGGTTTGTTTTTATGTGCCAATGGTGTCCACCTCCAGATACTGTGAAGCATGTTCAAGATACTTGCCAAGGATCTGCTCCAGTGTGCCGTCTGTGCGCATCTGCGCAAGAACAGCGTTCAGCTGGATGTTCAGCCCGCGGTTGTCGTTTTTGGCAAAGGCGATGCCCAGCCCGGTGACCAGCAGCGGTTCTTCGAGGATGCGGAACTCCACGGAATTGTCCTTCATGTATTGCAGGATGGCCGTCTCATGGGCAGCGATGGCATCCACATAGCCGCAGGCCAGCATCGCATACTGCACGCTGCGGTCTTCGGTGCTGAACACATCGACCGCTTGTGGGATGCGCGGGTCGGAGCCGCTGAGAAAGATCTCCTCCGGCTTGCCGGTGCTCTGCACGGCGATGGTCTTTCCGGCAAGGTCGCCGAGTGTCCGGATGCTGCTGTCGGCATTCACCGCAGCCACCTGACGACTCACCATGTAGGGTCCCGCCCAGCGGTATACCTCCTCGCGCCCATCCATGGAAAAGCAGCCCCAGATGCAGTCGATGGTACCGCTTTCCACCAGATTTGTTTTTTGCTCCCAATCGATCGGTTCAAACCGGGCAGCATATCCCATGCGGCGGAACGCTTCGGTGGCGATCTCCACGTCGATCCCGGCGGGAATGCCGTCATTGTTCAGATAAATATAGGGTGGATAGGTATCGCTTCCCACAATGAGCTGCGGAAGACTGCTGTCCTTCGCGTTCGTTCTGCCGCAGGAAGTCAGACTGCCGACGGCAGCAGATGCCGCCAGCAGCGTGCAGCCGCGCAGAAATGCACGGCGTGAGATTCTGTGTTTCATTTGGGCTTTTTGTTCTCCTGTTTTATTGCATCCATTGCTCAGTTGTGTTGCTGTAATTCTTCTTTCAGGTCAGCCTGAATATCTGTCAGGCACTGCAGCAGCAGCGGGTTGAACGCTCCGCACTCGCCGTTCAGGATCATCTGCACGGCTTTTTCGTGGGAGAAGGCTTTTTTGTAGCAGCGTTCGCTGGTCAGTGCATCGTACACATCAGCCAGCGAGACCAGTTGTGCGCTGATGGGGATCTCATCGCCCTTCAGCCCATCCGGGTAGCCGCGCCCATCCCAGCGTTCGTGGTGCCAGCGGGCGATCTCGTAGGCCGTTTGCAGCAGCGGCTGCTCTGCAAAATTATCCAGATCATGCAGCATCTGGGCTCCCAGCATACTGTGGGTCTTCATGACCTCAAATTCCTCCGGGGTCAGCCTGCCGGGCTTATTAAGGATCTTTTCGTCAATGCCGATTTTTCCGATGTCGTGCAGGGCAGAAGCCAGCGGGATCATATCCTGCTGTTCCGCAGTGATAGAGTATCTGCTGCTGAACTCCAATAGACGGTGGAGCAGCAGCTCGGTGATGATACGGATGTGCCGCACATGGGCGCCGCTTTCGCCGTTGCGGAATTCTACGATATGACTCAGTACACCTACCAGCATATCCGTATTATTTTCACGGGCGCGGATCTGCTCAGAGACCATCTGCACCAGCCGCCGCTGCTTGGCGTACAGCTTGATGGTGTTGGTCACACGGCGGTATACGATATGAGCATCGAAGGGGCGATTGACATAATCACTTGCGCCCAGCTCATAGGAACGCCGGATCGTCGCATCGGAGTCCTCGCTGGAGATCATAATGACCGGGATATCCTCGATGGTGTGGTTGGCATTCATGGCTTTCAGCACTTCAAAGCCGTCCATAACGGGCATATTGATGTCCAGCAGCACCAGTGCAATGTTTTCGGCTTCTGCCTGCAATTTTTCCATGCATTCCCGTCCGTTTTCTGCTTCCAGAATGTGGTAACTATCCCCCAGGATCTCTGTCAGCATCATGCGGTTCATTGCGGAGTCATCCACAAGTAAGATCTGTGACTTGTTCTGCAAAAGTTTTTCCAAAGCCGCCAGGCCATGCCCCGGAACCTCCACCATGACGGCATTCTTGCGGCACTTTGCCTGATACATCAGCCAGTCTGCCCGGCGAACGATGTTTTCCATAGGGTCGGCGAGGGACTGTATCGTTCCGCCAATGCTCAGCGAGATACGGAAATGCGAATAGCCGGGTACAGATGCCATCTGCGCGGCGGTGCGGATCTGTTCCAGTTTGGTCTGCAAAAAGTCTCCCGGAATGCCGGATAACACCAGCAGAAATTCGTCTCCGCCATAGCGGATGAGCAGGTCCGACTCCCGGATGCAGGACTGGATGGTGTTTGCCACTGTTTTCAGTGCCATATCTCCGGCGTAATGCCCATAAGTATCGTTGCAGATCTTGAAATCGTCCACATCCATCAGCGCGATCCCTGCCGGGCCGATGGATTTACGGACAACTTCTTCGTAATAGCGGCGGTTGTAAATTCCTGTCAGCGGATCCCGATAGAGTTTTTCTTTGAATGCCTGCTCCTGTGCAGTACGCTGCTCGGTGGTTTCGTCCATCGGTGCTTTCTGATTTTCGGTCAATCGCTTCAGTGTTTGCTCCGCTGCGGCAAGAGCAGCTTCCTGTCGATGAAGTTTTTTCAACAGCTGCTGCTCACGCGCTTTGTAATATTCCTCGATCTCGGAAAGTGTATTCACGTTCTGACCCTCTTCTAAATCATTTGTGTGTTTCATCTGCGAAAACGCGCTTTTCCGCTATTTTTTAATGGGGGGGGGTAACGCGGAAGCGTTTTACGGTCTGTTCCAGTGCTGCAATGTCCACAGGTTTGGAGAGATGTTCATCCATGCCGGCTTCCTTGCTCTTTTGCATATCTTCAAGGAAGGCGTTGGCGGTCATGGCAAGGATGGGGATAGTCCGTCCCAGTGGATTTTCGCCATTGCGGATGCGGCGGGTGGCCTCCAGGCCGTCCATCACCGGCATCTGCACGTCCATCAAAATCATGTCATACTCGCCGGGCTTGACGCTGGCAAAGGCATCCACGATCTCCTGACCGTTGGAGCAGATGGTGCAGCTTGCGCCCTTGGTCTCCAGCAGCATTTCCAGAATTTCGGCGTTGATGGCATTGTCCTCGGCGCAGAGGAACTTCATCCCGGACAGGGGAGAGACGGCCTCATCCTCCTCCGGGAGGGCCGACGCCGTCTGCACCTTATCCGCCTCGGCGTCGATGGGAAGTTCCAGCACGACCTCAAAGCGGGAGCCTTTGCCGGGGGCGCTTTCCACATGGATGGTGCCGCCCATCAGGTCTACGATACTCTTGGTGATGGCCATGCCAAGACCGGTACCCTGCACCCGGTTGGTGCCGGATTTTTCCTCGCGGGTAAAGGGATCGAAGAGAGTCTTCTGGTAGACCGCGCTCATGCCGATGCCGTCATCCTGCACCACAAAGCGGTATTTGGCGTAGTGCTCGGTATGGGTAAGTTCCTCTACATCCAGCCGGATGTGTCCGCCTTGGGGCGTATACTTGACCGCATTGGAGAGGATATTCATCAGGACCTGATTCAGGCGGTTGGGGTCGGCCAGCACGTTTTCGTGCTGCACATGGTTCTCCACCGTGAAGGTCTGGCGGCGTTGGCTGGCCTGCTGCCGGATAATGCTGTCCAGCTGGCTGACCTGCTGGGGAAGGTTCGTTTTTTCAATGTTCAGGGTGGTCTTGCCGCTCTCGATGCGGCTCATGTCCAGAATATCGTTGATGATGCCCAGCAGCAGCCGACCGGAAGTTTCCAGCTTGCCCAGATGTTCGGCCAGCTTTTCCGGCTGGTGCAGCTCGTTTTTCATCAGGGTAGTAATGCCGATGATGGCGTTCATGGGGGTGCGGATGTCGTGGGACATATTGGAGAGGAAGTCTGTCTTGGCTTTGCTGGCCTTTTCGGCTACTTCCAGTGCGGCTTCCACAGCCAGCGTGGTCTGGTGCTCGCCCGTGCGGTCAGACAGATCCACGATGCACTTTCTTGCGCCCTGCACATCATTGATGAAGCCGGTCACATGGATATAGCGAGGCTCACCGGTCTCCTGATTGACAAATTCACGCTCCCATTCCTGCTGGACGCCCTGTTCCATCTGCATCAGATTTTCCAGCCGCGATGCACCGCTGTCGTCTCCGGCAGGGTATAGAACGTAGAGATCCTCCTGCACCGCCTCGGGAGAGAGGCCCAGAATGCGCTGGACATTGGGGCTGACGTATTCCACCTTGCTGGTTTCGGTGTCGATCATCAGGAACACATCGTCCACATTGCGGGAAAGGTTCGAGAACAACTCCTCGCGTGCCAGCAGCTGCTGATCCTTTTTCCGCAGCTTTTGCCGGTTGTTCTGTACCACCAGCAGCAGAGCAGCAACGGCCAGCATACCCGTTGTACCGCTCATCACGGCCATGGTGGTGTATTGCAGCCGGTTCATGTTGGCGTTCACAACGCTTTTGGGAGCAATGCCAAGGATCGTCCAGTTCTGGAAGGAGGCAGAACCATAAACCATGTAATAGCTGACGCCATTGATGGAAAACTCAAGGTTGCCGCTCTCCCCGGCAGCAAAAGAATCTTGCAGGGCATCGACCTGTTCTGCCGTAAAACCAGCCGAATTTTTGAGCATGGCAAGGATGTTGTGTACGCCGCGCATATCCGCGCTGCTGCTGTCCAGTACCACACGGCCATCCGGCAGCACGGCAAAGGTGCTGCCATGCCCTTCAAAGGCAGAGATCTTCAGGGAGTCCACCAGATCCTTGTTGTTGTAGGTGACGGCAATGGCTTCGTAATCAAAGCCCTGATAGCTGCCTTTTTCCGTGGGGACTGCAAACACCATGATCTCCGGCTTGTCCGGGACCACCGAGTTTGCCACGATAGGCTGCTGCTCCAGGATCAGCTGCGACAGCGTCCGACCCAGATCAAGATAGCCTCGTTCACCATCCAGTGCGACATAGGAGCCATCCCGCGAAACGAAGAAAAAGTCTGTAAAATGGTATTCTCCCTTTGCCTGTGCAAGGAAAGAGCAGACATCGGCATCGCTTTGCGCGCTTTCCAGATAAGGTGCCCACATCCGCATGACGCCCCAGTTGAGAGATACCTTATTGTAAAGGGTCTGGTTTGCCTGATGGTAGATCTCCGTAAGATGTGCCGTGCTTTCCTCGTAGATGGTGTGCTCCATAAAATCCGTAAAGACAACGAAGCTCGTCCAAATACCAACGCTGAGCAGCAGTGCTGCCAGAACTGCGAGGATACGGTTTTTTATCGTAGGCCGCATCGTAGTTTCATTTTTCAAGAGTTTATTCTCCCTGTACAATGGTCAGATACTCGGAGGGGGCGGGGAACTGCTTGCTGACCGCCAGCGAATCCTTCAGGCAGGAGCGGCTGTCTGCTTTTTCAATGGCATATTCCGTCCGCTTGGTTTTCAGATTCTCCGGCATGGGGCAGTTGCAGTAGACTTCGTTCTCTATCCACACATCGGTGCCTGCCACAAATACGGTATAGGCGGCGGTATCGTCCAGCGGTGTACCGTTGATGGTGAGTTCTTCCAGACGGAACTTGCCCTGCTCGTATTCGGTCACCTTGTATTCCATGCCGCTGGTCACAGGCATATAATTCCGGTGACGGATGGGGTTTGCACCGTTATCCTTCACGTTCACCAGCCACTCCATCATCTGCCGCAGCTCTGCACCGGTATATTCACCCTGCGAGACAGCGTAGTTGCCAGCCATTACCCACAAAAGCTGCTGCTTGCTGTAATCGCCGCAGTAGATGGAGGTGGACACCAGCGGCGAATAGCCGACTGCAACAGACGCATCATAGGCGGCGCGCAGGGCGTTCATCAGCGAGGAAGCCGCAGCGCTGCCGTGGTCGGTCATGTCGAGGGAGTATGCGGTGTTCTGGGTGAACAGGATCTCGGCTTCGGGGTCTGCTTTGGGGGTGACCAGCTGCTCATTGAACGCATCGTATCCGGCCCTGGCATCGTATTCGCCGGTGATCATCTTGTGGCCCACGTCTTCCGAAATGCGGAAGAACTCGGTGGAGGCCAGACGCATATACAGATGATTTGCGCTGATGACATCCTCAACGTGTTCCAGAGAGGCGGAGGAGGTAATATTGACTTCCTTGTTATAAGAGAGCACCGCGCCGCCAGAGGCCAGCTTGCTCTGTCCCTCTGCGCTGTACACGGCCCCAAGTACCTTCAGCACAGCAGCCAGCTTCGCCTCGTCCTGTGCTACCGTGTTGGAAACTGCTGCCTGACACATGGGGTAGGTCAGCAGCCAGCTATCGTTGGCAGTCTCGCCGAAATAGGGCAGAATGGATGCGTTAAAGCCGTACTGGTCAGGCATTACATCCGCTATGCCTGCAGTGGTGCGGATCATGGCGGTCTGCTGCGCATAGAAAGGCTTGGCAATGGGGTTCAACTCCAACCGGTCGTCACCGGGCTGCACACGCACATCCCTGAGGAACTGCTCATATTTTTCAAAGACCTTCGGCCATACCACATCGTCCAGACCGGTGGAGCCGTCCTCGGTCTCGCTCTCGTAGTTCATGCGCCATGTGGTGCCCTCCAGGCTCATCAGCTCCGGGATAGCGCTGCCCTGCATGGTTTCCAGACAGGTGTAGTCATACCTCCAGTCTGCCTGATAGCCCTTGATGCCGACAGCCTCAAAGGCATTGATGGCCGCCACGAACTCAGCGTAGTTGGTGGGCAGGGGGATGTTGTACTGAGCAAACAGATCGACATTTGCAGCCGTGCCGTCCACCTCGGCGCACATGGGCAGCCAGCGGATCGCACCATCCGGCTCCTGATTGTTGTTCAGGTAGCTGGAATAGAAGGTGCCAGCTACCTCGGTCGTGCTCAGGTCCATCAGGTGCTCTGCCAGAGGAGCCGCATCGTTCAGGGAGAAGCGGCGGCAGGTGATGATGTCCGGCAGCTGCTCCGCACGGTTCAGCAGGTCGCGGTAGTAGTCCATGGTGTTGAAGCCCTGAATGAAGTTGAACTCATACTCCGGGAACTTCTGTTCCAGCCACGGAGTAAGCTCTTTCATCATGGAGCGGTCCCACAGGTAAAAGGTGATCTGGATCCTGCCGTTCTGGCTGCCCTTGCCGCTCTCGGCCTTACCGCCGCCGCAGGCGGTCAGCGCTGCCGTTGCCGCAGTAATGCCGCAGACCTGCAAAAACGAGCGGCGGGAGATCTTCTTCATCATACAATAATACCTTCCTCACATTTTCGGAAAGCAATACTACGCAAGTGCAGTAGCGCAGTGCTGCCTTAGCTATTCTTACACATCCCACAGGAACTCCGACGCTTGCGGCCTGTCCGCACGGGGCTTTGCGCCGAGTTTCCATAAAATGACAATATAATTGTACCATTGCGGCAAAAGTGTTTCAAGTTGATTTTGAACGTCTTGCGATATTTTGCATGAAAAATCTGGAAAGTTCTGAATTTCGCTGACTGGAAATAGACTGAAGTGACACATATCACAACCAAGTGGACCGAAAAGGGGGATCCGATGAAAAAAACTCCTTTTATTCTGCACGAAAAATTTCGTTCGGACAACAACGAACAGCGCAAAGAACGGTTTCAAAAGGAATTTGAGCGATATATTATCGATGGATTGTTAAATGGCGTTCCTTCAAGAGCCTGCACCTGATGCAGCATCCCTGAATTTGAAGGAGAGATGCGTTATGCTGCGCATGGATGCTCGTGTACAAAAAGAAGGGGGCAAATCATGAAAGCAGCAATTTACTGCCGCCTGAGCAAAGAAGATGAAGATAAAATTGGCGAATCGGAGAGCATTCAGAATCAAAAGTCGATGCTGCTCCAGTACGCCATTGAGAAAGGATTTGATATTTACCAGATCTATTCGGATGAGGATTATTCCGGCATCGACCGGAACCGTCCGGCATTCAACTCAATGCTGCAAGCCGCAAGCGAACATCAGTTTGATGTGGTACTGGCCAAAACGCAATCCCGTTTTACCCGTGACATGGAACTCGTGGAAAAATATCTGCACGGAAAGTTCATGGAGTGGGGCATCCGCTTCATTGCGGTGGTAGACCATGTGGATACCAACGATACCGCGAACAAGAAGTCCAGACAGATCAATGGTCTGATCAACGAATGGTATCTGGAAGATCTGTCCACCAATGTCCGCTCGGTGCTTGACCACAAGCGGAAAGAGGGGCTGTTCATCGGCTCTTTTGCACTTTACGGCTATTGCAAAGATCCGGAGGCAAAGGGAAAGCTCGTAGTTGACCCGGAAGCGGCAGAAATTGTAAAGCGGATTTTCTCAATGGCTCTCAGCGGGATAGGAGCACATAAAATCGCGCGCATCCTCAACGATGAGAAGGTCCCAAGCCCGACAGCCTATAAGCAGATGAACGGCATTCACTATCACATTGCTGCGAAAAACAGGAATGTAGGACTTTGGAGCAGCCCGACGGTGTACCAGATGCTCCATAATCAGACCTACGCAGGAAATCTGGTGCAGGGGAGACATAAGAAGATCAGCTACAAGACGGAAAAGACGATGTGGCTCCCGAAATCGCAGTGGATCGTTGTAGAAAATACCCATGAACCGATCATTGACATGGAAACCTTTGAGACTGTCCAGATGATGCTGAAAGAGCGCACCCGGAGCGGGGCAAAGGGCGAGATACATCCACTTGCAAAAAAAATCGTCTGCGGATGTTGTGGAAGCTTTATGGAGCAGACGGGACGACAGCCGAGAGCGGATGGAACACAAAGACGCTATGTTCGCTGCCGGATGCACCAGCGCGCACCGGAAGTGTGCGGCAACAAGACCTGTACAGAGATGGACGCATTGGAGAATGCTGTACTGGAACGTATCCGGGCGTATGCAGCAGACTATTTTGACCCTGAAAAAGTTACCCTTCCAGAACAGGATGACCCTATCCGGCAGCGAGAGCAGGTCAGGCGTGACGAGCTGAAACGGTTGAAGAGCGAAGCAGCCCGGCGGCGCAAGGCCATGCAGGAGTTGTATCTGGATAAGGTGTCAGGTTTAATTGATGCCGTTCAGTTTTCTGAAATGAACCAGACCTTTCTGGAAGAAGTGAAAAAGGCAGAGACCCGGATCGATACATTGGAAACGGAACTGGAACAACAGCAGGAAGAGACCGGTGTGGTCCAGACGCAGAGGCAGCGTGTCCGTGAACTGGCACAGGTTTCGTACCTGACCCGTGAACTTGTTGTACTGTTGGTCCATCGGGTCATTGTCAGCCCAAAAGATCCGCTTGGCGGAGAACAAAAAATCACGATCGAATGGAATTTCTGAGTCGGAAGGCAGTTTGGCTGCCTCGCTGGGCTGTTTTCGTCAGCCCAGGTCGGATACACCTCACTGGACGCCACGTTGGCGATATAGCTGCGGAACGAGACGGTGACGTTCCGGGCCGAGGCGGCGGGCTTGCCGAGGTGGACGGTGATGTTCTTGGGGATGATGACCCGGTCCAGCACCCGCGGCACACAGGCGAGGGCGGGGGTCGGGCCGCTGCCACCGTCACCGGTGAAGAGGCTGTGGGGTGGGATGACGATGGGGACGTTGGGCGTGTCCCGCATCTCCTCGGTGTCGGGTATCATCTCGGGCTGGGCCAGCGTCACCTGCCCGGGAAAGACCTGCACGCCCAGGATGCGGACGGTGCGGTAGCCGGGTTTGGAGGCCACAAGGCTGCAGACCGCGTAGGGGGGCTGCGTGGTGTTGTTCTCGTCCAGCGAGAGAGCACAGGCTGGGGTGGTAAGGGTGACATCGTCGGCGTTGCCTTCGGCGTCGGTCAGGCGGGTGGCGGTGAAGCCGTTGCCGCTGACGGTGACGGTCACACCCTCGACAGGGCTGGACTGACGGGCCGCAAAGGCCTGGATGCGGAGAATTCCGGTGTTCTTCATGGAGATACGCTCCTTTGCTGGTAAAAGTATGCTTCTGCCCCAGCGTATTCCGTCCGGCGCCCGGGCGTGCATGACAATGCCCGGTGCAAACAAAAAAAGCCGCCCGTAGGCGGCAGGGAATTACAGAAATCAAATTTTCTCTAAAGGCTTCCCCCGGTTGGGGGGAAGCTGTCACCGCAGGTGACTGATGAGGGCGCAAACGAGCAGCAGCTTACGGGAAATTGCCCCTCATCCGGCTGCTCTGGGACGAACTCTAAAAGTTGATTTCCGTGGCAGGGGAGAATAGCTTATTTGGCGTTGTCCTTGGCAAGGGCAGCGTCAATATTTTTTTGCAGGGCGGCAAGGTTTTCTTCCTTGTCGATGCCGCCCAGCAGGGGCTGGCCCACAACGTTGCCGTCCCGGTCAAAAACGTAGGTGGTGGGGAAGGCCATGATGTTCAGCGCAAACTTGCCGGCGTCGCTGCCGGAGGCAAAGTAGATGTTGCGGTAGCTTGCGCCCGTTGCAGCCAGCAGTTTTTTGGCGGCATCAATGCCCTGCTGGTTGCCGTCTAGCGTCTCGGTGTTGATGCCGACAACCTCGCCGCCCTGTGCCTTGACCTTCTCGTTCAGGGCGTTCAGGTCGTCCAGTTCCTCTACGCAGGGCTTGCAACCGTTGAACCAGAAGTTCACCACCGTAAAGGCGTTGCCCGCAAACAGACTGTTGTCCACCGGGTTGCCCTCTAAATCGCTGCCCTCAAACTGGGGGAAGGCAGTGCCCTGTGCGGCAGCGCCGGAAGCGGCCGCGTCCGCGAGGGCAAGGGTGGCAATCTGCTCCTCGATGGCACGGATTTTTTCTGCATCGGCGGTCAGGGTCTTGTACTCCTCATCCGAGAATTGGTCCTTTGTCTTTTCCACGGAGCTGCGCAGAAAATCGCCGTAGTTCGTGCTGAGGGTGGTCTCAGTCATGTTTTTGTCCATGGAAGCGAACACCTTCTCCCACAGGGCATCGTTTGCGGAAAGGATCTCGTTTTCCTCGGCCAGCAGCTGCTCCTCGGTCTTGGTTTCCGCTGCCGCAGAGGAAGCGGCAGAAGAAGAGGATGCAGAAGATGCAGAGGACGCGCCCTGCCCGCAGGCGGCAAGGCTGAAAGCCAGCGTAAGGCTGAGCAAAAGTGCGGTTACACGGTTGAATTTCATGGTTTTACTCCTTTGTTGTTTCGGTGTTTGATTGGTCTCCCAGCCCGAACTTGTACTGGATGGCGTCCGTGGGGCAGGCTTTCATACACATCCCACAGCGGATACATTCGGCGTGGTTGGGGGTCTTGGTAATGTCTACGTCCATCTTACAGGCCCTTGCGCAGGCGCCGCAGGAGACGCATTTGTGGGTGTCTACACGCATCTGGAACAGCGAGACCTTGTTCAGCAGCGCATAAAACGCGCCCAGCGGGCACAGCCACTTGCAGAAGGGGCGGTAGAACACCACGCTGCCCATAATGACTGCCAGCAGAATGCAGGCTTTCCATGTGAACAGCTTGCCCAGCGCGGCGCGGATGCCAGCATTGGTCAGGGAGAGGGGAAGGGCGCCTTCCAGCACGCCCTGTGGGCAGAGATATTTGCAGAAGAAGGGGTCGCCCATGCCCAGCTCGTTGACCGCCAGCAATGGCAGCAGCACCACCATGACCAGCAGCACCGCATACTTTAAATAGCGCAGCGGCTTTAGCTTTTTGGTGGAAAGCTTGGGAGAGGGAATCTTGTGCAAAAGCTCCTGAAACCACCCGAACGGGCAGAGGAAACCGCAGATGAACCGTCCCAGCAGCACCCCGAAAAGGATGAGAATGCCGGTGATGTAGTAGGAAAAGCGGAATTTGGAAGAGCCCACTACCGCCTGAAACGCCCCCACCGGGCAGGCACCGGCAGCGCCCGGGCAGGAATAGCAGTTCAGCCCCGGGACGCAGACGTATTTTCCATTGCCCTGATACAGCGTTCCTTTAGCAAAGTTGGGCAGGTGGATGTTGGTTAAAAGGGTCGCTCCGGCCTGTATAAAGCCCCGGAACCGGGCAAGGGGATTTAATTTTTTCTTATCCAATGCCCACACACTCCATACACAGCCGGATGGCTTTTGAAAATACGGTGTCTGCCTCGCCCCGCCATACGCCGAACAGCAGCATCAGTACCCCGGCAGCAAGCAAAAGCAGCTGCGCCTGTTTTTTTGTCATGAACATCATAGCCTCCTGTTGTTTGGTGGCACCAGTATACACTATCCGGGATAAAATTTCTGCTAAGAAAATCTTAACACGAATCTTAACACCGTCTGCTATAATCTGTTATAATGAAGAAAAACGCAAGAAATGGATTTTTTACGGGAAGGGTGGAAAACAAAATGCGCCTTTTGGTGGTAGAGGACGAGCACTCCCTGCGGGAGGACATTGCCCGGAAGCTGCGGCTGTCCGGGTACGAGGTGGACGCCTGTGCAGACGGCGAAGCCGCATTGGAAGCGCTGACGGCAGAGCGGTACGACCTTGTACTGCTGGACCTCAATCTGCCCAAGGTGGACGGGATGCAGGTGTTGCGCAGCTTACGGCAGCACGACCTTGAGACCTGTGTGCTGATCTTATCAGCGCGCAGTGAAATTTCAGATAAGGTGGAGGGGCTGGATGCCGGGGCGAACGATTATCTTTCCAAGCCATTCCACCTTGCAGAATTGGAAGCCCGGGTGCGCAGCCTGACCCGGCGCAAGTTCATCCAGCAGGACGTCTGCCTGTGCTGCGGGCGGCTCAGCTTCAACACCCGCAGCCGCGTTGCCACGGTGGATGGTCAGACCCTTGCCCTGACGCGGAAGGAGAGCGGCGTACTGGAATATCTGCTGCTGCATCAGGGACGCCCGGTCAGTCAGGAAGAGCTGATTGAGCACGTCTGGGACGGAAGCGTGGACAGCTTCAGCAACTCCATCCGGGTACATATCTCTGCCCTGCGCAAAAAGCTGCGGGCGGTGCTGGGCTACGACCCCATCCGCAACCGCATCGGGGAAGGCTACGAGATCGGAGGAGAGGTACAATGAAACGGTTGTCCCTGCAATGGCGCATCACCCTGCTGACGGCGCTGCTCATCGCCTGTGCCTGCGTGTGCATGAACCTGCTTTTATACCGCACCGGTGCAACCGGCATGGATGCCCTCAACGGCTTTATGATGCAGTATCAGCCCGGCAGTGAGGATTCCTTGACCATCGAGATCCCGCAGGAGGAAATGTCCAGCCTGCTGGCGCATTTTTCACAGGAAGTCTACGATGCAAAGGTGGTTTTTGGCCGCAAGGGCTGGTGCATCACTGCTGTGGTCACCATCCTCAGCGCGGCCATCGCTTATTTTGTCAGCGGCAGAGCTCTGAAACCGTTGCAGCAGCTTGCGCAGCAGGCGCAGCGGGTCGATCAGGACAGCATTGCTACCGTCCGTCTGGACGAAGATCCCGTGCAGGAATTCGGGCAGTTGAGCCGGTCGGTAAACCGGATGCTGGATGGCCTGGCACAGTCCTTTGAATTACAACGGCAGTTTGCGGGCAACGCAGCCCACGAGCTGCGCACCCCGCTGGCTATTTTGCAGACGAAGCTGGAACTGTTTGCAGAGGAGCACCCAGCCATGGATGCCGAGACTGCCGGGCTGGTCAGCTCTCTGCGGGAGCAACTGGATCGCCTGACCGCCCTTGTGCGCACTTTATTAGAGATGAGCAATCTGCAATCGATCTCCCGTACTGACCAGATCGCCCTTGCACCGCTGGTGGAGGAAATTTTGACCGACCTGACCCCCCTTGCCCAGAAAAACAATATCTCCTTGCAGCAGGACTGCGCGGAACTGGGCATGGTGGGCAGTGATGCGCTGATCTACCGGCTAGTGTTCAATCTGGTGGAAAACGGTATCAAGTATAACCGCCTCGACGGTGCGGTGCGCGTCACTCTGCGGCGGGAAAAGCAAACTGCCGTGCTGCGCGTTGCGGATACCGGCCCGGGCATCCCCGCAGACTGCCGGGAGAGCATCTTCCAGCCCTTTTTCCGGGTGGATAAGTCCCGCAGCCGGGAGATGGGCGGCGTGGGGCTTGGCCTTGCCCTTGTGCGGGAGATCGCCGTACTGCACGGTGGCAGTGTGACTGTGGAGAGCAGCAGCGAAAACGGCACTACCTTTGTCGTCACCCTGCCGCTGGCACAGCCCTGTTGAAGCAAGCAGAGCATGGAAATCGTGCTTCCGAATAAAGGCTTCCCCCGGTCGGGGGAAATCTGTCCCCAAGGGGTGAAGGCTTTTGCCCAGTGACGATTTGTGCAAGCATGGGAAGGGGGCTTTATTTTTGGCACACGGGGGAGTATACTGGAAACAGCAGGCCCCGGAAAATAAGAAGGACAAAGGAGATACTGAAAATGCAGGCGACCATTCAAAACGAATTTCTGAGCCTTACGGTGGACACTCACGGTGCCGAGGCCGTCAGCCTGAAGAACGCGGCGGGGGAGGAGCTGCTCTGGCAGGCCGACCCGGCGGTCTGGAAGCGCCACGCGCCCATCCTCTTCCCGTGGACGGGCAAGCTTAAAGACGGCAGCTTCACCCATGGCGGCAAGACCTACAAGGGCGGCCAGCACGGTTTTGCCCGGGACGTGGAGCACACCCTGCTGAAAGCGGAGGGCGACACCATCCAGCTCGAGCTGCGCCCGGATGAGGCCATGAAGGCGGAGAAGTTCCCCTTCGACTTCGTGCTCACCAGCACCTTCCGGCTGGACGGAAAGACCCTTCACCACACCCTCACCGTCTCGAACCCCGGTGCCGAAGAGCTGCGGTTCGGCATCGGCTACCACCCGGCCTTTCAGGTGCCGTTCGATGACAGCCACACCGTCGAGGATTACGAGTTCCGCTTCGACCAGCCCGAGAGCCCGGTCATCCTCGACGCCAGCGGGGGCGGTCTGCTGACGGGCAAATGCTACTACCAGTGGAAGAACCAGCAGGCCATCCAGCTGACCAACGACCTCTTCGACAAGGACAGCTTCTGCATGGCGGGCCTGCGCACCAGGACGCTGGGCATCTACGAGAAGGATACGGGCCGCAGCATCGTCTGCGATGTGGCCGGCTTCCCCTACACCCTCATCTGGTCGGCTCTGTCCAAGCCGGTGCGCTTTGTCTGCATCGAGCCGTGGAACTCGCTGCCCGCCTCGGTGAACGATCCGCAGGAGTGGGAGCAGCGTGCTGCTGCGGCCTGCCTCGCCCCCGGCGGGGAGTGGAGCACGACCCTCAGCACGACCTTCAACCGCTGAACTGCAAGCAAAGAGGGAGGCGCCCCGGCGGGGTGCCTCCCTCTTTTTGTGCGATAAAATTTACAGTGCCTTGATGGCGGTCTTGATGCGCTCGGCAGCCACCCTGGTCTTTTCGGCGTCACCGAAAGCGGTCAGGCGGAAGTAGCCCTCGCCGCACTCGCCGAAGCCCACGCCCGGGGTGCCGACGACGCCGCAGTTCTCCAGCAGCCAGTCGAAGAACTCCCAGCTCTTCATGCTGCCGGGACAGCGCAGCCAGATGTAGGGGCTGTTCTTGCCGCCGCAGTACCACACGCCGCACTCGTCCAGAGCGTCGGCGATGACCTTGGCGTTCTTGCGGTAGTAGTCGAGGTTGTGCTGGATCTCAGCCATGCCGCTCTCAGTAAAGACGGCGGCAGCGCCGCGCTGCACGACATAAGGCACACCGTTGAACTTGGTGGTCTGGCGGCGCAGCCAGAGCTTGTTGATGTTCATGCCGTCACGTTCCAGATCTTTCGGCACGACGGTGTAGCCGCAGCGGGTGCCGGTGAAGCCTGCGATCTTGGAGAAGGAGCAGATCTCGATGGCGCACTCGCGGGCGCCATCGATCTCGAAGATGCTGCGGGCCAGCTCACCGTCGGAGATGAAGCACTCGTAAGCGGCGTCGTAGAGGATGATAGCGTTGTTCTTTCTGGCGTACTCCACCCATGCCTTGAGCTGGTCGCGGGTGTAGGCAGCGCCGGTGGGGTTGTTGGGGCTGCAGATGTAGATGATGTCAGCCTTCACGCTGTCGTCGGGCATCCCGAGGAAGCCGTTCTCCTGACTGGTGCGGCCATAGATGATCTTGCGGCCATCGGTGACGTTGTCGTCCACATAGGTGGGGTAGACGGGGTCCGGAACGAGGACGGTGTTGTCCACGTCGAACAGGCCCAGCACATTGGCAAGGTCGCTCTTTGCACCGTCGGAGATGAAGATCTCGTCCTCGTCCAGCTTGGTGCCGCGGCCTGCATAGTAGCCCTGAATGGCCTGCTTGAGGAAGGGGTAGCCCTGCTCGGGGCCGTAGCCGTGGAAGCCTTCCTTGGTACCCATCTCGGTGACGGCGTCATGCATGGCGTCCACGACGCACTTGGCCAGCGGCTGGGTCACATCGCCGATGCCCAGACGGATGATCTCCTTCTCAGGGTGTGCCTCCTGATAGGCGGCGACCTTGTGGGCAATGTCCACGAAGAGGTAGCTGGCCTTCAGCTCATTGTAATGTTTGTTCATTTTCATGATACTTTCCCTCAATTCTTTCTTTATAAGTGGCTTGCCCTCTCAGGCCGCTCCGCGTCCGGCTCCCTCAGAGGGAAAGCCAAAAACATAACGGAGAGGGCAAGGATGCTTAAACTTCAGTGACGCCTTCGTATACGGTGACCGCGCTGCCGGTCATCAGCAGTTTTTTGCCCGGCAGCACCCGGATGATGAGTTCACCGCCGCGCAGCTGGACGTGGACGTCCTCCCCGGCGGGGCAGACGCCCAGCTCGGTCAGCGCCGCCACGGTGGCACAGGTGCCGGTGCCGCAGGCCCAGGTCTCGCCGCTGCCCCGCTCCCACACCCGCATTTTCAGGTGGGTGGAGTCCACCACCTGCACGAACTCGGTGTTGACCCGCTCCGGGAAGTTCGGGTGCTTCTCGAATGCCGGGCCGATGTCCTCGAGCTTCAGGCTGTCCACATCGTCCACGACGGTGACGCAGTGGGGGTTGCCCACGCTGATGCAGGTGACACGCCAGGTCCTGTCCTCCACGGTGAGGGGGCAGTCCACCAGCGGGCCTTCGCCCATATTCACGGCGGGCAGAGCCGCCGCCATGGCGGAGTATCCGCCCATCTCCACCTGCCAGAGCTGGCGGCCCTTGCGGGTGATGGTCTTGGTGCCGCTGTTGGTGTCCACGACGAGCGTCTCTTTGGCGACGCCGTGGGTGTAGAGCCACTCGGCCACGCAGCGTACGCCGTTGCCGCACATCTGGGCCTCGCTGCCGTCGGCGTTGAAGATGCGCATCCGTCCGTCTGCGCCGGCCGTCACCGGGGCGCAGATGCAGATGATGCCGTCCGCGCCGATGGAAAAGTGGCGGCGGGAGAGGTCCTGCGAAAGGGCTGCGATGTTCTCCGGCACACCGCTTTCGCGGCAGTCGAGATAGATATAATCGTTGGCGCAGCCCTGCATTTTGGTAAATGAAAGCTTCATGTTGAAAACTCCTTTGGGGCTGCTGGTCAGTCCCCATAAACTTGCCACTCTATAATGATAAGAAAATAGCCCCCTTCTGTCAAGCAGAAAAGGGGCGGCAGAGAAAATTTGAACGGAATTTTTGCCCGGAAAACCATGCCGGATGCAAAACGGGGCTTGACAATAAGCATATCATGGGATATAAAGAAAGAGAGCGTTCTGCGCAGGGAGACAGTCTGCCCGCCAAAGGGGAGGAGGGAAAGGCTGCCATGGTCTGCGCAGCGTGAAGATGCGAAATTAAAGCAAAAGGAGACCGCTATCATGGATACGTTTGAGAAGATCCGCGCACTGCTGGCAGAACAGCTGGACATCGACCCCGCTAAGATCACGATGGACAGTGACATTATGGGCGATTTTGAGGCCGACAGCCTCGACATCGTGGATATGGTGATGACGCTGGAGGATGAGTTTGGCATCGAGGTGCCGGACGACGCCATCGAGAACCTGCGCACGGTGGGTGATGTGGTGAAGTTTGTGGACAGCCACAAGGGCTGAGCGACCAACAAGCAAAAAAGCCCCGCATCCGCGCCTCTGCACACGGCAGAGTAGGCGGCGGGGCTTTATATATGGGTTCGTGCGGAACGATGAGCGTTTGGCGCACGGCCTTGGGAGGATAAGATTAAAATGGCAAAAGACAACAAAAAGCTCGTACAGGCGATCACCAGTCAGGAAGAGAACTTCGCACAGTGGTATACCGACATCTGCGTCAAGGCAGAGCTGGTCGAGTATTCCAGCGTGAAGGGTTTCATCATCCTGCGCCCCTATGGTCAGGCGATCTGGGAGCTCATCCAGAAGGATATGGATGCCCGCTTCAAGGCCACCGGTCATGAGAACGTGGCAATGCCCGTGCTGATCCCTGAGAGCCTGCTGCAGAAGGAAGGCGAGCTGGTCAATGGCTTCGCGCCGGAGGTGGCGTGGGTCACGATGGGCGGCTCCGACAAGCTGGAAGAGCGTCTGGCTGTCCGCCCCACCAGCGAGACCATGTTCTGCGACCACTGGTCCCGCGTGCTGCACAGCTACCGCGAGCTGCCCATGAAGTACAACCAGTGGTGCAGCGTCGTGCGCTGGGAGAAGACCACCCGTCCCTTCCTGCGCAGCCGCGAGTTCTGGTGGCAGGAGGGCCACACCATCCACGAGACTGCCGCCGAGGCCGAGGCTGAGACCCAGCAGCAGCTGAACTGCTACGCAGACGTCTGCGAGCAGGACCTGGCCATCCCTGTTGTCAAGGGCCGCAAGACCGATAAAGAGAAGTTCGCCGGTGCGGAGGCTACCTACACCATCGAAGCCATGATGAAGGACGGCAAGGCCCTGCAGAGCGGCACCAGCCACTACTTCGGCGATAAGTTCAGCAAGGCTTACGACGTGACCTTTACCGGCCGTGACAACCAGCTGCATCACCCGTTCCAGACCAGCTGGGGCGTTTCCACCCGTCTGGTGGGCGCTATCATCATGACCCACGGCGACGACGACGGCCTCATCCTGCCCCCGGCTGTCGCCCCCATCCAGGTCGTGGTGGTGCCTATCGCCGCCCACAAGCCCGGCGTCTCCGAGAAGGCTGCTGAGCTGGCCGAGAAGATCTCCAAGTACGCCCGCGTCAAGCTGGACGACAGCGACAACGCTCCCGGCTGGAAGTTCTCTCAGTGGGAGATGAAGGGTGTGCCTCTGCGCCTCGAGATCGGCCCCAAGGATCTGGAGAAGAACCAGTGTGTCCTCGTCCGCCGCGACACCCGCGAGAAGGTGTTCGTCTCTCTGGACGAGCTGGAGACCGCGATCCCGGCCCAGCTGGAGGCTCTGCGCAAGGACCTGTACGAGCGCGCTCTTGCCAACCGTGAGAAGCGCACCTGGGCTGCCACCACCATGGATGAGGTCAAGGAGCTGGCCAAGGCCAACACCGGCTACATCAAGACCATGTGGTGCGGCGACCTGGCCTGCGAGATGAAGATGAAGGAAGAAGTCGGCCTGTCCAGCCGCTGCATGCCCTTCGAGCAGGAGCACCTGAGCGATGTCTGCCCCTGCTGCGGCAAGCCCGCCAAGACCATGGTCTACTGGGGCATCGCATACTAAGCGAAACTTTTGCAAGACAACTGAGAGCAGCCGCTTTCCTCACGGGAGAGCGGCTGCTCTTTTGTGCAAGCTGGCAATAATCTGGTAAAAATTTTGTAAAAGGGGTTGAAAAAATCGTCCAGCCGTAGTATGATGACGGGGCTGAAAAAGGCAAATACTTTACAGGAGGAAGCGAACACGATGTCCGGCGACCATTTAGACAACCCCAAACAACGCTCCTCCTGCGATGCGGGCAGTATGGATTGAATCTGCCGCGTCCTGAATGCATCTGCCCATGATACACCGCAGGAGTCTGACCAAAAGACGACGCGGTGTATTTTTATGCCCCCAAAAGGGGAGGAGGAACCTAAGATGCAGCAGAAGAACTACCAGCAGGAAATACTCGCCCTCATCCACAGCGGCCTGCCGCAGGCAGAGCTGGCCGAAAAGCTCTCTGATTACCACGAGAACGACCTTGCCGACGCCCTCGCAGCCCTGACGCCCGACGAGCGCCAGAAGCTCTATGCCGTTCTGGGTGTGGATACCGTGGCCGAGATCTTCTCCTATCTGGACGACGCAGAACCTTACCTGAAAGAACTGCCCAGCGAGAAGGCCGCCAACGTCGTTTCCCACATGGACTCGGACGACGCCGTGGACGCTCTGGACGACCTCGAGGAAGAGGATAAAGCCAAGATCGTCGGCCAGCTGGACAAAGACTCCGCCGAAGATGTGAAGATGCTGCTCTCCTACGGCGAGGACGAGATCGGCAGCAGCATGACCACCAACTACATCTGCATCCGGAAGGACATGACCATCCGGCAGGCCATGAGTGAGCTGGTGAAGCAGGCGGGCGAGAACGACAACATCTCCACCCTCTACGTCGTGGACGAGAACGACAAGTTCTACGGCGCCATCGACCTGAAAGACCTCATCATCGCCCGTGCGGAGGACAGACTCGAAAAGCTCATTGTCCGGTCCTACCCCTATGTGACCGACCACGAAAAGATCAGCGACTGCATCGACCGCATTGTAGACTACGCCGAGCGCTCTCTGCCTGTCCTGAACGATGCCGGCGAGCTGGTGGGCATCATCACCTCGGCGGATGTCGTCGAACTGGTCGATGACGAGATGGGCGACGATTACGCAAAGCTGGGCGGCTTGACCAGCGAAGAAGATTTGAACGAGGGCGTCTTCGAGAGTGTCAAAAAGCGCCTGCCCTGGCTGATCGCTTTGCTCTTCCTCGGGATGCTGGTGTCCTCGGTGGTGGGTGCCTTTGAGTCGGTGGTGGCTGTCCTGCCCATCGTCATCTGCTTCCAGTCCATGGTGCTGGATATGGCGGGCAATGTCGGCACCCAGTCGCTGGCCGTCACTATCCGTGTGCTGGTGGACGAGAACCTGACCACCTCCAAAAAGCTGCATCTGCTCTGGAAGGAGATGCGGGTGGGTCTGGTCAATGGTGCGCTTCTGGCCGTCATGGCGCTGGGCTTCCTCGGCTGCTATATCCACTTCTTCAAAGCCTATGCGTGGGGGCAGGCGTTCCTGCTTTCCGGCTGCGTCGGTGTTTCCCTCATCGTGGCGATGGTCATTTCCAGCCTGGTGGGTACGGTCATCCCCATGCTGTTCCATAAGATCCATATCGACCCCGCCGTGGCGTCCGGCCCGCTCATCACCACCATCAACGACCTCGTGGCCGTTGTGGTGTACTACGGTCTGGCCATGATCGTGCTCATTGATATGTTCCATCTGGGCTGATCTGTTTGAACAACAGGAAAGGCTCCGGCACCGCCGGAGCCTTTTTGTGTCTTATCGATTCTCTATCCAGTACCGCTGGGTCAGCGTCCCGTCGGAGGAGTCGAACATCTCGTCCTCGAGGATGCCGCCGCACGCCTGAATGGTCTTGGCGGAGGCGATGTTGTAGTGGTCGCAGCAGATGCGCACCTTGGAGATGCCGCGTTCCCGGGCCTTTTCGAGGGTCAGGCGGAGCATCTGGCTGGCGTGGCCGTTCTTCCGCTCCGAGGGGCGGACGCTGTAACCGATGTGGCCGCCGTAGGCCAGCAGATAGTCGTTGAGGTGGTGGCGGAGGTTGGTCATCCCCACGAGATGCCCCTCCTCGTCCAGTGCCAGATACTGGGTGGCGGGAACAAATCCGGCGGGGGTGGTGGCCGGGTCTTTCAGGCAGCGGAGGGCAGCCAGCCACTGGTCGTAGTCGTCGTATTTGTCCAGCGCTGAGGTGCCGTCCATCCGGGAGCTGATGGCCAGAAACTCCTCCCGGTAGGCCATGACCTGCTCCCGGTCGCCCTCGTCCGGCTCCCGCAGATGGAGTTTCTGGGACGGCGTATGGCGAGCTGCGGCGCGGAAGTCCGGTGCTTTCATCAGGCCGTGGCGGTTGCAGTAGAAGTAGAGTACGCCCGCACCGGTGATTTTGAAACGGCAGCTGGCGTCTCCCTCAGGGTAAAGTTTGACCAGCTGCAATTTGTCGCCGGTGAGGCAGGCAATGAAGGAAATGTAGTGGTCTTTGGTCATGGGGTGGTGGATGGTGACGAAAAGCTCATCTTCCACCCGCTCGAGCGTCAGCTGATGGTGTTCGTCGGCGTCGTCCGCCTCAGAGATGTCCAGCGGCGGCAGGGTGATGCCGCAGCAGCTCACGACAGCCTGGCCGGTGGCGTGGAGCACATTGCCGCACAGGGGGCAGACGTAGAGCTTGGAGCGAAGCAAGTTGGCAGAACGGTTCCGGTTGACGACGGGTTCGCCCTGCATCAGCTCGAGCACGCTGACGCCCAGAGCCGCCGCCAGCGGCTCCAGCAGGGAAATATCGGGCAGGCCGCGGGCTGTCTCCCACTTGGAGATGGCCTTTGCGCTGACGGCCAGCTTTTCGGCCAGCTCTGCCTGCGTCATGTGTTTGGCTTCCCGCAGCTGCCGGATGGCAGTGCCGGTGACGTAAGAATCCATAAAAACTCTCCTTTGTGATTGTTTCTCTCTGTCCAAAGGATACCATAACAAAAAGCTCCACACAACCTACGCTGCGTGGAGCTTTGCTTTTTTATTTGGCTTCGTCTGTTTTCTGCCGGGCGGCTTCCAGCTCGTCCACCCGCTTTTGCAGGGCCTCTACTTTGTCGTCCAGCCGCCAGAACGCCCAGATGACGAAGGCGATGCCAAGGCTGACCGGGAACATCCACGCATAAAAGTGGTGCTGGATGTCCAGAAAATAGGAGCCGCCGAAGAAGGTGAACAGAAACAGAAAGAGCAGCGCGGTGGCGAAAATGCCCAGAAAACGCTTCATAGAAAGCCTCCGTTATTCCTCTGCGGCCTCTTCTTCGTCCTCGTCCAGCTCGATGCTGAACACGGCCTTTTTCAGCTTGCCGCAGCCCTGCGCTTTCAGGCCGGACTTGTAGGGTTCACCGGCCAGATAGAGGGCAAAGCGCCCCTCGCAGAGCATCCCGGCGATGCTGGTGCCGGCGGTGCCGACGGTCAGGTCGGCAGCCTCGTCGGTGGGCTTGGTGGGGGTCAGCTCACCCAGCGAGACTTCAAACAGCTCGCTGCCCTCAAGGTCGGTCTCGAGGGTCAGGTGATCGTCCCGGCGCTGGAAGAGCGCTTTGTCCGAGGTCTGCGGCGTGACGGTACACACCGTGACCACGGCCTTGTCGCCGCTGATGCGGGTCTTTCCGGCGGGCAGATTGTTGATGTCCCGGGCCATGACGAACTCGATGACAGCGTCGAGGTTGTCGCTCATGCCGAGATAGTTGGGGAGATTGTTCAGGGTATCGTAAATCATAGGAGAAACCTCTTATTCTGCGTCTTTGGGGTCGGTCATCAGCTCTTTGATGCTGGGGACGACGCCGCCCAGATTCTGCAAGTCCGAAGGAATGATGATCTTGGTGGCCTTGCCGTTGGCGACCTTGGCCAGCGCTTCCAGACTGCGCAGGGCCAGCACCTTATCGGTGGGCATGGCTTCGTTCAGCAGGCGGATGGCGTCGGCGTTGGCCTTCTGGACGGCGAGGATGGCCTGCGCCTCGCCCTCGGCCTCAAGGATGCGCTGCTGTTTGACGGCGTCAGCACGGAGGATGGCGGATTCCTTTTCGCCCTCGGCGGCAGTAATGGCGGCCTGCTTTTCACCGTCTGCTTTCAGGATGACGGCGCGCTTCTCGCGCTCTGCCTTCATCTGCTTTTCCATGGCCTCCTGGATCTCGCGCGGCGGGATGATGTTCTTGACCTCAACACGGTTGACCTTGATGCCCCACTTGTCGGTGGCCTCGTCCAGGATGGCGGTGATCTTGCTGTTGATGGTGTCGCGGCTGGTGAGGGTGTGGTCCAGCTCCATCTCGCCGATGATGTTGCGCAGGGTGGTGGCCGACAGGCTCTCGATGGCCGCGATGGGCTGGTTGACGCCGTACGTGTAGAGCTTGGCATCCATCACCTGGAAGAAGACCACCGTATCGATCTGCATGGTGACGTTGTCGCGGGTGATGACCGGCTGAGGGGGAAAGTCGGCGACCTGCTCTTTCAGGCTGACTTTCTTCGCCACCCGCTCGAGGAACGGGATCTTGACGTGGAGGCCGGCGCTCCATGTCTCGGAGTAGCTGCCCAGACGCTCCACGACGTAGACCATGGACTGCGGCACGATGACGATGTTGGTGACGACCACCAGCAGGATAACAAAGATGAGGATGAGGATAAGGAACAGCATGATAGGCATAGGGACGCTCCTTTCATATCAGTGAGCCACCGGTGCGGCGGTCTCGGTGAGGATGGGCTCCACGATGAGCAGGGTGCTGTGGATCTCGGCCACCCGGCAGCTCTGGCCCGGGGCAAGGGTGTCGCCGGGGGTGGCACAGCGGGCGTTCCAGTCTACACCGTCCAGCCGGACGCGGCCGGTGGCCTCGGCGGAGACAGGGGTGAGCGCGACGGCCTCCCGGCCAAGGGCGCGGTCGCCGTTCGTTGCCGTGGGCGGCTTGCGCAGCCGGCTGCACAGGGGCTTGAGGGCCAGCAGGCAGAGGGTGCTGACGGCGATGAATACCACCGCCTGCACCCGGAAGGAGCCGGTGACCAGACAGCTCAGCAGGGCTGCGGCGCTGCCCACAGCGAACCAGATGGAGACGAGATTCAGGGTCATGGCCTCGAGAACGACGAAGCCGATGGCGGCCAGAAGCCAGAAAATAGGGTCAACAGACATGAGTTCTCCCTCCTTTTCCCCATTATAGAGCAAAACGTCTGAAAAGTACAGAGACAGATTATGAATAACCCCCCTGCTCACGCCGGGCGGGATGCCGCAGGCAGGGCAGGGGGGTGGGGGTCACTTATAGTCGTAGTAGCTGTGGTTCGGGTTGTGGCCGACCTCTTCCACCACGATGGTGAAGCCCATGGGGTTCACCTCGGTGTGCTTGCCGGAGGCCAGCGGCTCTACGATGATATGCTCGGTGCGGTTGACGATGATCTCTGCCGCCTCAAACTCGCCGATGCGCTGGTAGTGGAGGACGCCGCCCTCCGCCCGCAGGACACGAAGCTCTCCGGTGCGGAAGGCTTCGCAGGTGTGGCGGAGCTGTGCCAGCTGTGCCAGAACAGGCTTCAGCCGCTCTTCGTGGCTGTCCCAGCAGTAGAAGCCGCGGTTGAAGGGGTCGCGATAGCCCTGCATCCCGATCTCGTCGCCGTAGTAGAGGCAGGGGACGCCGGGCAGAGTGTAGATGATGGCGTAAGCCATCCGCAGCTTGAGCATTCCTTCCTCGTAGGCGTCGCCGGTGGCACAGCGGCCGCTCTGCCACTCGCGGCCCCGGCCATTGGCGGGCTCGTCGGCAATGACGGTCAGTGCGCGCTCGGTGTCGTGGGTGGAGAGGAAGTTCAGGGCCGTATCGAGGGCCGGGGCGGGGTAGTGCTCGCAGATGGAGAGGATGTCGGTCATGGTCTGGCCGGCGTCCCGTCCGCAGACGAAGCCCAGAACGGCGTTCTTGAAGGGATAGTTCATCACGCTGTCGAGGCCCTTGCCCAGCAGGTAGGTGCGGCGCTTGTCGAAGCCGAACTTGGTGGTGGCGTCCTCCCACACTTCGCCCAGAAGGAACTTATCCGGGCCGACCCGCTTGACGGCGGTGCGCACTTTTTCAATAAATTCGTCGGGCAGCTCGTCGGCCACGTCCAGACGGAAGCCTGCTGCGCCCCTGCGGAGCCAGGTGTCGATGACACCGCCCTCGCCGGTGATAAATTCGACGTAGGATGGCGTTTCTTCGTTGACTTCGGGCAGGGTCTCGAAGCCCCACCAGCTGCGGTAGCCGCCCTTATACTTGGAATCGAAATCGTACCAGCTGCGGTAGGGGGAGTTGGGGTCACGATAGGCACCGCCCTCGCCGTAGCGGCCCTCGCGGTTGAAATAGCGGCTGTCGGAGCCGGTGTGGCTGAACACGCCGTCCAGCACGATGCCGATGCCGTACTTCCTGGCCTCGGCGCAGAGGGTCTCGAAATCCTCGTTGGTACCCAGCAGGGGGTCTACGTTGAGGTAGTCAGCGGTGTTGTAGCGGTGGTTGGAGTGGGCCTCAAAGATGGGGTTCAGGTAAAGGTAGTCCACCCCCATCTCCCGCAGGTAGGGCAGCTTCATCTGGATGCCCTTGAGGTCGCCGCCGAAATAGTCCTCGTTCAGGTGGCCGCCCACCTCATTGGGCTGCCAGAAGGGCTCGGCGTGCTTGTCGGCCTGATAGAGCCGGTCGGGGAAGGGCATGGGCTTGTTCTCCACGCCCTCGCAGAAGCGGTCGGGGAAGATCTGGTAGAAGACCTTGCCCTTGATGGGGGCGGGCGTCTCAAAATCGGCCTCATACACGGTGATCTGCCAGCTCTCGCCCTCCTGCCAGCTCACGACGCCGCAGTTGTCCGGCCCGCGCACGATACGGCGGAAGTCGGTGTAGAGGTCGAAATAGTAGAAGTAGAGACCCACATCGTTGAGGGTGACGTCCACCGAGAAGTGGTTCTGATGGGGCGTCTGGCCGTCGAACTTCATCCGGTAGTGGACGGGGGCATCGTACCTGCCCTCTTTCTGGAGGACGAGATGAGGGTCTACATAGCCCAGCTCCTCCGGGATGCAGAGGGACAAATGCACACTCTGACCGGCGCGCACCGCGCCGAAGGGCTGCTTGAAGTAGGGGTCGAAACTATTGAACAGACAAGGCAAAAAGGATCGTCCTTTCTCAAAAAAAGCCCCGGGCAGCGATGCCACGGGGCGTTGCGTTATTATTAAAGGGATAACCTCTCAGTCTCGCATTCGCTCGACAGCTCCCCTACCGAGGGGAGCCTCTGGCGAAGAGGTGAGGCTTTCCGATATGCCAAGGCCTCCCCTCGATAGGGGAGGTGGCAGCGCGTCAGCGCTGACGGAGAGGTTTATTTCACAGCAGAAGCGTGCCAGATGTCGCGTGCGTAGTCCAGAACAGCACGGTCAGCGCTGAAGATGCCGCTGTTGGCGATGTTCTTCAGGCTCATCTTAGCCCAATGCTCACGGTCAGCGTACAGGCGCTGCAGGTCGGCCTGAGCACGGCGGTAGTCCTTGAAGTCGGCCATGACCATATAGGGGTCGCTGCTGCGCAGGTTCTCGGTGACTTCGTGGAAGTTCTCGCCGTTCCAGCCGCGCTCCAGGAAGTTCAGAGCGGCGTTTGCAACGTCGTCGCCTGTGATGAAGGCGTTGGGGTGATAGCCCACCTGCTTGAGGTTGTTGACCTCGGGGGTCAGCATACCGAAGATGAGCTCATTCTCCTTGCCGGCGGCGTCGGCGATCTCGACGTTTGCGCCGTCCAGAGTACCCAGCGTGATGGCACCGTTCAGCATGAACTTCATGTTGCCAGTACCGGAAGCCTCGGTGCCTGCCAGAGAGATCTGCTCAGAGACCTCGGCTGCGGGCATCAGGTGCTCGCTCAGGGAGACACAGTACTCTTCCAGATAGACCACGCGCAGCTTCTCGCGGACAGCGGGGTCGTTGTTGATGAGGTCGCCCAGCTTGCAGATCATGCGGATCATCTGCTTGGCCATATAGTAGCCGGGGGCAGCCTTTGCGCCGAAGATATAGGTCTTGGGGATGAAGTCGGCGTTGGGGTTCTCCTTCAGGTACAGGTACTGAGCAGCGATGTTCAGCGCATTCAGGTGCTGGCGCTTGTACTCGTGCATACGCTTGACCTGGCAGTCGAAGATGGAGTTGGGGTCGATGACCTGACCGGTGCTCTTCTCGAGGTAAGCGGCAAAGTTCTTCTTGTTGTCCAGCTTGATCTCATTCAGGCGCTTCAGGACGGTCTTGTCCTCAGCGAACTTGTTCAGCTTGGACAGGTCGGCGGCGTCGTGCTTGTAGCTGGTGCCGATGGTCTCGTCCAGCAGCTTGCACAGCTCGGGGTTGGAGGCCAGCAGCCAGCGGCGGTAAGCGATGCCGTTGGTCACGTTCTTGAAAGCCTGAGGCTTGAACAGGTAGTAGTCGTGGAAGACGCTCTCCTTGATGATCTCGCTGTGGAGCTTGGAGACGCCGTTGATGCTGTTGGCGGTGTAGGCGCAGATGTTGGCCATGCGCACCTGATTGTCGCCGATGAGGGCCATATAGTTGATCTTGCCCTGGTCGCCGGGGAAGGCTGCTTCCAGCTTCTCGCGGGCGCGGCGGTCCATCTCGACCACGATCTGGTAGATGCGGGGCAGGGTCATCTTGAAGATGTCCACGTTCCACTTCTCCAGAGCCTCGGCCATGACGGTGTGGTTGGTGTAGGAGAAGACCTTCTGGCAGATGTCGAAGCTCTTGTCCCAGCCGAAGCCGCACTCATCCAGCAGGATGCGCATCATCTCGGGGATGGCGAGGGTCGGATGGGTATCGTTCAGCTGGATAGCCACCTTGTCGGGCAGGTTCTCGAGGGTGCCGTAGGTGGACAGGTGGTTCTGGACGATGTCGCCGATGGAGGCAGCAGACAGGAAGTACTGCTGGCGCAGGCGGAGGATCTTGCCCTCAACGTGGTTGTCGTTGGGGTACAGCACCTTGGAGATGAGCTCAGCACTGGCGTTCTTGCTCATTGCGGTGTTGTAGTTGCCCAGAGAGAAGCTGGACATATCAAAGTCGGGAGCCTTGGCCTGCCACAGACGCAGCTTTGCAACGCCCTTGCCGTCGTAACCCTGAACGTACATATCAGAGGGGATGGCCATGACGCTGTTGTAGTTGGTGTGCTGGATATAGTGGAAGCCATGATCCCAGTTCTCGTGGATCTCGCCGTCGAAGCGGACTTCCACAGCCTGATCGGGGTGGCTCTTGAGCCAGACCTGACCGCCGGGCAGCCAGTTGTCGGCGCGCTCCTGCTGCCAGCCGTCCACGATCTTCTGCTTGAAGATGCCGTACTCGTACAGGATGGAGTAGCCGGTGCCGCAGATGCTGGTGGTGGCCATGCCGTCCAGATAGCAGGCGGCCAGACGGCCCAGGCCGCCGTTGCCCAGACCTGCGTCCGGCTCTTCCTCGTAGATGCTGTCCAGGCTGATGTCAGCCTCGGCCAGAGCCTTCTGGGCAGCATCATTCAGGCCCAGATTGAACAGGCTCATCTTGAGGCTGCGGCCCATCAGGAACTCCATGCACAGGTAGTACACCTGCTTGGAGCCGGTGCCGATGGCCTTGGACTGGAACTTCTTATGGTTCTCGCTCATCATCTGGCGGCAGATGAGGGCCAGAGCGCGGTAGATCTGCTGATGAGATGCAACGCTCAGGTCAACACCATATTCGCTGGTGAGCTTGTCCTGAAGAATTTTTGCAAATTCTTTTGTAGTCATGAATGAACTCCTATCCGCACGAATGCTTAAATTTTTTGAATTAGTACGGTGACAGGGCATTTCTCCTCTAATTCCCTCGCCCCTCGCATAACACATAACAATAGTATTATAATCGCTCCGGATGGGGATTGCAAGAAAAAGGAACCATTTTTGCCGTATCTGACATTTTTATAGCAATGTTTCTGACAAATATGCCAAAAATTCAAAAATAGCACTTTTTCTCGCGCACTATTTATATTATAATAAAGGGAGACAAGGGCCGTGTTTGCCCCGAAATGCATCGGTTCGGGCGGGTAATTCGGGGACAAACTCGGCTGAACATGAAAAAGCCGCAGCAAAGCGCTCCTGTCAGGGCTGAAATGGTTTCCGAAAATCCCGGAAACAACGGAAAATGACCGGAAATGACCGGCCCGGCAGGGCGTGTGCCGCGCAAAGTGAGGACGATATGGTAAATAAAGTGAGAGTGACCATTGCAGGCGCACCCTACGCCATTGCAACGACCGATACCGAGAACTACATCACCACACTGGCCAAGAAGCTGGACGATGACATCACGAAGCTGCTGGACAACAACGGCAACCTCTCTGTGACCAAGGCGGCGGTGTTCTGCGCGATGGACTATCTGGACGAGTACCGCAAGAGCGCGGGCAGCGCCGAGAATATGCGCAGCCAGATACAGGACTACATTTCCGATGCAGCCAAGGCGAAGCTGGCAGCGGATAAGGTCAAGGCGGAGAACGAGACCCTCAAGCGGGAAAATGCCGCACTGCGGGAACAGCTGGCCAAGCTGCAGCAGAAGTGACCTACATTATATAAATGAATGTCAAAGGGAGAGCTATGTCAAAAATTGAGATCCTTGCCCCTGTGGGCAGTGAAGAAATGCTCCGCGCAGCAGTATTCAGCGGCGCGGACGCAGTATATCTGGGTTTTTCCGGCTTCAACGCCCGCACCGGTGCGGGCAATTTTGATGCCGACAGCCTGAAAGAAGCCGTCCGGTTCTGCCATGCCCGGGGCGTGGCCGTTCATGTGGCGCTGAATACCACCGTCTACGGCGGCGAGCTGGCGGGTCTGGCCGACGCCGTGCGGGCCGTCGCCGCCAGCGGGGCCGACGCCGTCATCTGTCAGGACCTTGCAGTGGCGAAGCTCATCGGGGACATCGCGCCCCAGCTGCCCCGCCACGGTTCCACCCAGATGAGCGTCCACACCCTGCAGGGCGCACTGGAACTGAAAGAGCTGGGCTTTGCCCGGGTCGTGCTGGCCCGTGAGCTGAGCCTGCCCGAGGTGGAGCACATCACCAAGCACTGCGGCATCGAGACGGAGTGCTTCGTCCACGGCGCACTCTGCATGTGCGTCAGCGGCCAGTGCTATATGTCGGCTTTCCTGGGCGGACGGAGCGGCAACCGCGGCTCCTGCGCCGGCCCCTGCCGCCTGCCCTTCGAGGCCAACAGTCTGCCCGAGGGCAAGCCGGGCCGTCTGCACCACCTGTCCCTCAAGGACAACTCCGTCATCGACAAGCTGGACAAGCTGCAGGCTATCGGCGTGGCATCGGCAAAAATCGAAGGCCGTCTGCGGACGCCGGAGTATGTTGCTGCTGCCGTCAGCGCCTGTCTGGCGGGCCGCGAGGGCCGTGCCTATGACCGCGACCTGCTGAAGAATGCGTTCAGCCGCTCCGGCTTCACCTCCGGTTATCTGGACGGAAAGATCGACGGCACGATGTTCGGCGTCCGCAGCGAGGCCGACGCCGAGCTGACCAGGAAGACCCTGCCTGCCCTGCGGGAGCTGTACCGCCGGGAGCGTTCCCGCGTGCCGGTGGAGATGAAAATTGAAATTGAAGAGGGCGGCGAGAAGCTGACCGTCACTGACGGCACCAACAAAGCCTTCGCCTACGGCGACGCCGAACCTCAGCCCGCCCGCACCGACCCCACCGAGAGCCTGAGCCGCAGCCTGAGCAAGACCGGCGGCACACCTTTCTCTGCCGAAAAAATCGACGTGGAGATGGATGGCGGCCCCTGGTTCGTGCCGGGCAGTGCCATCAACGAGCTGCGCCGCGAGGCACTGGACGCCCTGCTGAAAAAGCGGGAGATCCTGCGCCCGTGGCCGGTGAATGAGGTGGAGCTTCCGTCTCTGCCGCTGCGCACACTGCCGCCCCACCGCACCCTCCGCGCCCGGTTCGAGTGCTGGGAGCAGGTGCCGGAGCAGGCGCTGAGCGGGGTGGAATACCTCATCCTGCCCATCGCGCAGGCCGACCGCGTCCCCCGCGAGTGGCGGGAGAAGACTCTTCTCGAACTGCCCCGCGTCATGTTCGGCGCACTGGAAGAGGACACCGCCCGCCGCATCGCGGCCACCCAGGACGCGGGCTTTGCGGGCTATGAGGTGAGCAACATCGCCCACCTGCGGCTCTGCCGCGGCCTGCCCATGGCCGGCGGCTTCGGCCTCAACGTCACCAATAATCTTGCGGCCCAGTATTATGCTGACCTTGGCCTCCGCTCAGTGCTCATCCTGCCCGAGGTGAAGGACAGCGACATCAGCACCATCGCGCCGACTCGTGACGGCAAGCCTGTGCCGACCGGCGTCATCACCTACGGCCATATGCCGCTGATGGTCACCCGTGCCTGCCCGCTGCAGAACATCCACGACTGCGCCCACTGCGACAAGACCGGCCTGCTCACCGACCGCAAGGCGAAGAAGTTCCCGGTGCGGTGCGGGCTGGGTGTCCGTACTATTTATAATCCCGTCCCCATCTATATGGGCGACAAGCCCGGCGCACTGACCGTGGACTACGGCGTGGCTTACTTCACGCTGGAAAGCAGGGAAGAGGCCGCCGCCATCCTCGACAGCATCCGCCAGCACGCACCGTTTGAGGGAGAGTTCACGAGAGGATTGTACTTTAAGGGAACGAACTGAACCTCTCAGTCTGCTTCGCAGACAGCTCCCCTAATAGGGGAGCCTCTGGCGAAACTGTTCACTTTGCAAGGACTGCCAAAGCCTCCCCTACTAGGGGAGGTGGCACGCCGCAGGCGTGACGGAGAGGTTGTACCAAGACGCACCTGCCCTTGAACAGCAAATAAATTTATGAGGTATACTATGGAACCCATCACTGTAAAATACAAAGTGTTAGACCCCCGCGCCAAGACGCCCGCCTACGCCACCCCCGGCGCTGCCGCCGCCGACCTGTGCGCCGTGCTGGATGAGCCGCTGACCGTCCAGCCCATGCAGCGGGTGCTGGTGCCTACCGGCCTTGCCATCGAGCTGCCCGGCGCACACGCTGTAGCGCTGGTCTACGCCCGCAGCGGTCTGTCCATCAAGCACGGCCTCTGCATGGCAAACGGCGTCGGCGTCGTGGACAGCGACTACCGCGGTGAGCTGAAAGTCCCGATGGTCAATCTGGGCGCGGAGGCTTATACCATCCAGCCCGGCGAGCGGGTGGCCCAGCTCTGCATCGCGCCGGTGTACACGGCGGCATTCGTGCAGGCCGACGCACTGGATGAGACCGCCCGCGGCGAGGGCGGCTTCGGCTCGACGGGGAAATAAACCTCTCAGTCTGCTTCGCAGCCAGCTCCCCTAATAGGGGAGCCCTTGGCATGTCGGGCAGGCCCACGCAGGACGAAAAAGCCTGCGATGTCGTAAAATGCCGGGCCCTGCGGCCAAGGACAGAATGAAAAAGAGGAAAACAGCATGAACCTGATATTAGCCTCCGGCAGTCCGCGCCGGAAGGAGCTTCTGAGCTTATACACGACGGATTTCACCATCTGCGTCAGCGATTTCGACGAGAGCGGAGTCACTGCACCCACTCCGGCCCAGCTGGTGGAAAAGCTGGCCCGGGGCAAGTGCCTCGCCGTGGCAAAAGACCATCCCGGCGCGGTGGTGCTGGGGTGTGACACCGTCGTGGATGTGGGCGGCGAAGTCTTCGGCAAGCCCCACAGCGTGGAGGACGCAAAGCGGATGCTCCACGCCCTGTCCGGCGCGACCCACGAGGTGCATACCGGCGTCTGCGTGTCGGACGGCGTACGCACCGAGAGCTTCGTGGACAGCTGCAAGGTGACCTTTTTCCCGATTTCGGAAGGGGAGATAGACGCCTACACAGCTACCAAAGAGCCCTACGACAAGGCCGGTGCCTACGCCATCCAGGGCCGCGCAGCCCTCTGGCTCGACCAGCTGGAAGGAGACTACTACACCATCATGGGCCTGCCCGTCAGCCGGACGGCCCGTCTGCTGAGAGGATTCTGATGCGGGACACAGAAAAGCGGCCCCGGCGGCCAAAAATGAAAAAACTCGAAAAAGTTTACGGAAATGCTTGAGAAAAGCGCGCCTTGCGGCTATAATAAAAACGTGTTATTCTGCGATGAGCTGTCCGTTGGTCTGAGCGGGCGGCTCTGCGTTTTGGAATAGACCCTGGAAAATCGTAAGGAGAGAAGACTATATGAGTTTGTTTTCAAAGGATGTTGGTATCGATCTCGGTACTGCCAATACCCTCGTTTACATGAAGGGCAAGGGCATCATCATGCGTGAACCCTCTGTCGTGGCCGTGGACACCAAGAACGACGAAGTGCGCTGCGTGGGCGCTGAGGCTAAGGCCGTCATCGGCCGCACCCCCGGCAGCATCGTGGCTGTCCGCCCCCTGAAGGACGGCGTCATCGCCGACTTTGACATCACCGCCAATATGCTGGAGAACTTCCTCAAGAAGGCCTGCGGCAACAGCATGTTCTCCCGCCCCCGCGTGGTCATCTGCATCCCCTCGGGCGTTACCGAGGTGGAGCGCCGGGCTGTCCGTGAGGCCACCCTCAAGGCCGGTGCCCGTCAGGTGTCGGTCATCGAGGAGCCCATGGCCGCTGCCATCGGTGCGGGCCTGCCCATCAGCGAGCCCACCGGCAGCATGATCGTGGACATCGGCGGCGGCACGGCCGAGATCGCCGTCATCTCTCTGGGCGGCATCGTGGCTTCCCGCAGCGTCCGCATGGCCGGCGATATGTTCGACCAGGCCATCATCGCCTTCATCAAGCGCAAGTATAACCTTCTCATCGGTGAGCGCACCGCCGAGCAGATCAAGATCGAGATCGGCTCTGCCTACCCGATGGACCCTGAGATGACCCTCGAGATCAAGGGCCGCAACCTCGTGGACGGCCTGCCCAAGAACGTCGTCGTCCACTCGGAGGATGTCCGTGAGGCTCTGCTGGAGTGCCTGGTCAAGATCACCAGCGCCATCAAGGAGACTCTAGAGCGCACCCCGCCCGAGCTGAGCGCCGACATCATCGACCACGGCATCACCCTGACCGGCGGCGGCGCACTGCTGCGCGGCCTCGACAAGCTCATTGAGAGCGAGACCGGCATCGATGTCCATGTGGCTGAGGACCCGCTGGACTGCGTGGCCAAGGGTGCCGGTGCTGTGCTGGACCATGTGGATGTCCTGCACGACGTTCTGGATACCGACGGCGGTCATATGTAAGCCTCGGCTGTGCCATTTGCGGCGGTACGCTGAGGGAGGACCTTTGCGCTGCTGCGCCGCAGAAGATGAGTTTTGAGCGCGGATGGCACGGCTGTCCGCGCTTTTTTGCAGATTCGGGAGGAACCCGCCTTGAAGGATTTTTTTGACACATGGAAATTTAAGATACTCATTGCCATCGCGGTCTTCCTCGTGGGCATCATGGCTTATGCAGGCGCGAACGGACGCCTGACCGCTGCCCCGCAGGAGCTGCTGAGCGTGGCCGCAGCCCCGTTCCAGCGGGCAGCAGCAGCGGTGAGCAGCGGCGTGGCCTCCCTGTGGGAGAACTACGCCAACATCGACGCCATTCTGGAAGAAAACCAGCAGCTCAGCGAGGAAAATGCCTCTCTGCGCTCCCAGATGGTGGACTACGACAAGCTCAAGGCCGAGAACGAGGCCTACAAGGCGCTGGCCAACATTCAGGAGCAGCACCCTGAGATGAGCTACACGTCCTCTTTCGTCATTGGCCGCGACCCGCTGGACTCTTTCTGGGGTTTCACGCTGGACAGAGGCACACTGGACGGTGTGGCCGTCAACGACGCTGTCATCAGCGACGAGGGCTATCTGCTGGGCGTGGTGCGGGAAGCCGACCTCACCAGCTGCAAGGTCATGACCATCCTGCATCCCAGCTTCAATGCGGCGGGCGTCGTGTCCCGTACCCGGGACAACGGCATCATCACCGGCAGCGCCGACTACGCCGCCGACGGCCTGTGCATCCTCTCGAACCTCGCCCGCAGCACCCTGAGCAAAGAGGGAGACCAGGTCATCACCACGGGTCTGGGCGGGGTGTTCCCGCCGGACGTGCTGGTGGGAGTCATCAAGGAGCTGACCCCCGAGGCCAGCGGCAAATCGACGCTGGCCGTCATCCAGCCGGGCGCAGACCCCCGCACGGTGCGCCATGTGTTCATCATCACCAACTACTGAGGAGGGCCGGAGATGGAATCTCGCCGCAAGCGCAGCCGCAGCCAGAGGCTGAAATGGGGCTGCTATATCCTTCTGCTGGTGGTGTGTACGGTTTTGCAGACCATGCCGGGGCTGTTCCAGTTCGGGGCCGCGAAGCCGCTCTGGCTGCTGCCGCTCTGTCTGGCGGTGTCTGCCGCAGAGGGCGAGTTTGCCGGGGCCGTCTTTGGCGCGGTGTGCGGCCTGATGTGGGACTACACCGCCGGCCGCACCGTGGGGATGCTGGCGTTGGAGCTGATGATCCTCTGCTTCGGCGTGTCGGTGGTCGTGCAGCTTTATCTGAAGGACACCCCCTCCAACTTCGTGCTGCTGGCCGTGGTTTGCGCCCTGCTGGTGCTGTCGGCGGACTGGCTGTTTTTCTACTATATGCCGGGCTATGCGGGTGCAGGGGAGCGTTTTCTCTGGGTCGTGCTGCCGTCGGCCTTGATGACGGCCCCGGGGAGCTGGCTGCTCCACCGTGCAGTGCAGCGCATCAGCACGGAATTCAAGATAGACAACGGCGTGGTATGATGCCAGACCCTGCCGGGAGGAAAACGGATGAATCAAGACGAACACAAGATCGTGGTGCGCCGGATGGCTGGACTCATCGCTGCCGCCTCGGTGCTCATCGCCGTGTATGTGCTGCGGCTGATATTTTTGCAGCTCGTCAACAGCGACAGCTTCAAGGCGCAGGCGACCAACACCACCGATTATAACTTTACCGTCACCGCTGCCCGCGGCGACATCGTGGACAGCGCCGGACGCCGCATCGCGGCCAGCACCACCAGCTACAATGTGGTGCTCAGCAAGCTGCTGATGGGGGACGAAGACCTTGACGCCATGCTGCAGCGCATCGTGGAGTTGCTGGAAGCCCACGGCGAAAAATGGAACGACTCGCTGCTCATCGGCGAGCCGGACGCGGCGGGCCACTACAGCTTTACTGCGCAGGCCGACAGCACCAGCGACCAGAAGGCTCTCGCGGCCATGAAGGACTCGCTGGGCTTACAGCAGTATGCTACCGCCGATGACGTGATGGAAAAGCTGGTGGAGGACTACAAGTTGGAAAGCTATCCCCTCCACTGGCAGAGGGTGCTGGGCGGCATCCACTACGAGATGCAGCAGCAGGCGTTCTCCAACGTCAACAACTTCGTCATGGCCGAGAATGTCAGCGAAGTGACCGTGGCGACCATCAAGGAGAACAGCCTGACCATGCCCGGTGTGGAGATCGTAGAGACCAGCACCCGCAGCTACGATGAGGGCGACATCATCCCTCATGTGCTGGGCCGTGTGGGCAAGATCACCGCCGAAAAGTGGAAGGTGACCGACGAGAACGGCCAGACCACTTACCCTCTGCGGGAAAAGGGCTATAACATGAACGACATGATCGGCGTGTCGGGCCTCGAAGCCGTTTACGAAGACGAGCTGCGGGGCAAGGACGGCGTTGAGACCATCACCCGCAGCTCGGACGGCGTCATCGTGGGGACTGCGATGACCACCGTGCCGGAGCCGGGCCATACCGTCCAGCTCACCATCGACAGCGCCTTCCAGCAGGCGGTGGACAAGGCGCTGGCCAGGAACATCGAGATGATAAACAGCACCTACAACAGCAGCAGTTCTGCCAAGGCTGCCGCCGGTGCGGTGGTGGTCATCAGCACGAAGGACGGCAGTGTGCTGGCCGCCTCCAACTACCCCAGCTACGACCAGAACCTCTTCGCCACCCAGTACAGCCAGTACAGCTCGGACCCGGGCCTGCCCCTGCTCAACCGCGCGTTGCAGGGCCTGTACACCCCCGGCTCCACCTTCAAGCCTGCGGTGGCGGTGGCGGCGCTGGACTCCGGCGTCATCAACCGCTCTTCCACCGTCTACTGCAACGGTGTCTATACCTATTATGACGACTACCGCCCCAAGTGTACCCGCCACGGCCACAGCGGCAACATCGACGTCATCACGGCCATCAAGTGGAGCTGCAACATCTTCTTCTACGATGTGGGCCGCCGCACCACCAGTGACGTCTACGACGCCTACGCCTACAAGATGGGCCTTGGTACCCGCACCGGCGTGGAGGTCAACGAGGCTACCGGCCGCCTGACCACCAAGAACGACTCCAACTACACCGCTTCACTGGATGTCCAGGCCGCGATCGGTCAGGGCAATACCGTCGTCACACCCGTCCAGCTGGCGACTTACGCCGGCACGCTGGCCAACCGGGGCGTGCGCTACCGCACCCACTTCGTCAAGGCCATCCTCGACACCAACACCGGCAAAGTCCTGCAGGAGACCCAGCCCGAGGTGATGGACGTCATCGAGGACCGGGGCGACACCTTCGACCTCGTGCGGCAGGGCATGATCGGCGTGTCGGAGACGGTGTCGGGCCTGAAGGACTACCCCGTCACCATCGCCTGCAAGACCGGCACCCCTCAGCGTAGCGAGACGTACTACGTCGGCAGCACCCGCAAGCATTACACCAACACCATGATGGTGGCCTACGGCCCGGCCGAGGACGCTGAGATCGCCCTCGGCATCGTCATTGAGTACGGCGGAGGCGGCGCCCGCGCCGGCAACCTCGTGGCCGACATCTTCGACGCCTACTACGCCATGAAGGACGGCAGCCTGACGCTGGACGAGACAGGAGCAGGCGAGACGGCTGACACGACAGCTGACGGGCAGGATGCTGTGCCGGAGACTGTGGAAAACAACGACGCCCTTGCAGACGACACCGCTCCCGCAGAACAGCCCGCCGCCTGAGCGATGGTGCGTGGATTTGGCAGAAATCTATGAAAAATTGGAACTTTTGCCCGAAAAACAGTTGTAAAAAGACGGAAACTGTGATACTATGATATGTGCAAGATGATTGCCCCGGACAGGGGCGTGGGAAAAGGAGAGGTTGACCGATGACGATTGCACTGATTGCGCATGACTCCAAAAAAGAGCTGATGGTACAGTTCTGTACGGCGTACTGCCGGATTTTGAGCCAGCATAAATTGGTGGCAACCGGTACGACCGGCAAGATGATCGCCGAAGCCACCGGTCTGCAGGTGCAGCGCTTTCTGGCGGGCGTACAGGGCGGCGACCAGCAGATCGCGTCCCGCATCGCCTGCAACGAAGTAGATTTGCTGCTGTTCTTCCGCGACCCCATCAACGCAAAGCCCAGCGAGCCGAATGAGATGACTCTGCTGCGCCTGTGCGATGTCCACAACATCCCGATGGCCACCAACATCGCCACCGCTGAGGTCCTGATCCACGGCCTCGAGCGCGGCGACCTCGACTGGCGCGACATCGTGCATCCCCAGAACTGATCAATAAAACGAATCCCCCGTGCAGCGCAGCTGCACGGGGGATCTTTTGCGTATCAGAGCTTAAAATCTGTTGCCATCTCTGCCACGTCCTCCGGGGCGAAATCGCCCAGCGGCAGGATGAGGCGGCTCAGGACCTCGGGCGGGAGGGCGGCAAGCGTTCCGCTCTCGTCCGGTGCGCCGCTCTCGGGGGCGAACAGGTGGCTCATGCCCTGTGCGTCTGTCTCGATGCGGGCGTAGCGGCCGGAGGCAATATACTGGATGCCCAGTTTGTCGGCGGCAGTGAGCAGGGCCGCGAAGCGGGCGGCTTCGGCATCCTGTCCGGCCAGAGCCTCGGCGTTGAGGGTGACGCACTCCACGTCCAGCTTCTTTGCCAGAGCCTTGGCTGCGTCCACGGCGGCATGTTCTTCGGAGGTGTCAGCCAGCCGGACGACCGCTGCCGCCACGGCAAAGCCCTGCTGCTGCAGGATGCGGACGGCCACGCCGCTGCGCACACTGCCGCTCAGACCCATCAGGACCCGGTCCTGTTCTTCGTAGGTGTCAAACCCGTTCCCGGGCAGAAAAGCATCGTTCATCGTCCCTGTCTCCCGCCATATGCCTGGCTCTGGGCGACCGCAAGCTGGTCGCAGCGTTCGTTCTCCGGGTGGCCTGCGTGGCCTTTGACCCAGACGTAGGTGAGCTTGTGGCGGGCTTCCTGCTCCAGGGCCTGCTCCCAGAGGTCGGGGTTCAGGGCAGGGGAACCGTCGGACTTTTTCCAGCCCCGGCGCTTCCAGCCTCTGGCCCAGCCTTTTTCCAGCCCGTTGATGACGTACTGGCTGTCGGAGCACAGCCGCACCTCGCAGGGCTCCTTGAGCTGGCGCAGCGCCTCGATGAAGGCCGTCAGCTCCATCCGGTTGTTGGTGGTGGAGGCGTCGCCGCCGCTGAGCTCCTTTTCGTAGACCTTGCCGTTAAAGCGGTAGCGCAGCACCGCGCCCCAGCCGCCGGGACCGGGGTTGCCGCTGCACGCGCCGTCGGTGTAAACTTCGACTTGTTTCATGCGTCTCTCCTGCATCATGTTTGTAGTACCTATTATTTAGAGCCATTTTGGCCCGTCTGTCAAGGGGCAGGGCATAATTTGCCACCGCCCGGCCCAAGCTTGGAATTGACAAAAGAGGCGAGAAATACTATACTTGTTGCAACGAAATGCGTATAGGGGCGCGCCGTGGGTGCGCTCACAGCGTTCCTGCCGAAGCGCCGCGGTCGCATCGAACAGATGGACTGGATGGGCAAAAGGCTTCCTGCGGAACCAGCAGCGTGGTATAAAACAACGCTGATAAAATGATTTCTATACGATGCATCCGACGGAAGCAGATGCGTTTTTATGCTTCCCTTAATGCAGGGCAGGCTGTCTTCCGGGGCAGACCTGTGCTTTGCTGATTGAATTTTTGGAGGTTTTCGATGGCACAGACAAAAGAACAGAACCACGCTCCCGCTCCGGCCAATGCGTCCGGCGAAAAGCGCCCCCGCACTTCCCGCCGCCCCCACTACACCCGCCGGCCCCGCCGCCCCCAGCAGCCCAAAGAGGCTGCAACGCCCATCCATATCTATCCGCTGGGCGGCCTCGGCGAAGTAGGCAAGAACATGACGGTCTATGAGTGCTGCGGCGATATGATCATCGTGGACTGCGGCCTCGTTTTCCCGGATAACGATATGTTCGGCGTCGATATGGTCATCCCTGATTTCACCTTTGTGGTGCAGAATAAGGATAAGATCAAGGGCCTGCTCATCACCCACGGCCATGAGGACCACATCGGCAGCATCCCCTACCTGCTGCAGAAATTCGATCTGCCCATCTACGGCACCCGCCTGACCTGCGGCCTCATCCGCAATAAGCTGGAAGAGTTCGGCCTTGCAGGCAAGACCAAGTTCGTGGAGATCACCCCCCGCCAGAAGCTCAAGCTGGGCTGCTTCACCGTGGAGCCCATCCATGTGAACCACTCCATCCCGGACGCGGTGGCCTTCGCCATCGACAGCCCGGCCGGCACCATCATCCAGACCGGCGACTTCAAGATCGACTACACCCCGCTGGCCTGCGGCCCCACCGACCTTGCTACTCTGTCTGAGTACGGCCAGAAGGGCGTGCTGGCTCTGCTGAGCGACTCCACCAACGCGGAGCGCCCCGGCTTCACCGCCACCGAGCAGAAGGTGGCCGCCGGTGTCCGCAGCCTGTTTGCCCGGGCGCAGAACAAGCGCATCATCATTGCGACCTTCGCGTCCAACATCTACCGCGTCCAGCAGATCATCGACCTCGCCGTGGAGGACGGCCGCAAGGTGGCCTTCAGCGGCCGCAGCATGGTCAACAATACCGCCATGGCTCAGGAGCTGGGCTATATGCACATCCCGGAAGGCACCCTCATCAGCATCGATGAGATAAACCAGTATCCGCCGGAACAGGTGGTGCTGGTGACCACCGGCAGTCAGGGCGAGCCTCTGAGCGCCCTGAGCCGCATGGCTTCCTGCAGCCACCGTCAGGTGCGCGTCGGCCCCGGCGACTTCATCATCATCTCGGCCAAGCCCATCCCCGGCAACGAGAAGAGCGTGACCAAGATCGTCAACGGTCTGCTCCTGCTGGGCGCAGAGGTCATCTATGAGGGCATGTACGACGTCCACGTCTCCGGCCACGCCTGTCAGGAAGAGCAGAAGCTGATGCTCACTCTGACCAGACCCAAGTATTTCCTGCCCGTCCACGGCGAATATAAGCAGCTGAAAAAGCACGCCATCACGGCGGCAAGCCTCGGCATCCCCACCAGCAACATCCTCATTGCCGAGAACGGCTCCAACATCATCCTCAGCCAGGACGAGATGAAGCTGGGCGAGCCGGTGACGGCGGGCGCTGTCATGGTGGACGGCCTCGGCGTGGGCGATGTGGGCAACGTCGTCCTGCGCGACCGCAAGCATCTGTCTGAGGACGGCCTCGTCATCATCGTGGCCACCGTGGACAGCAAGACCGGCAAAGTTCTGGCCGGCCCCGACCTCGTGAGCCGCGGCTTCGTCTATGTGCGGGAGAACGAGAGCCTGATGGACGGCGCCCAGAGCATCGTGGAGACGGCTCTTGACCGCTGCGTGGACGAGCACGTCCGCGACTGGAACAGCGTCAAGACCCGGGTGCGCGAGGCCCTGAGCAGCTATATCTACCGCCGCACCAAGCGCAGCCCCATGATCCTCCCCATCCTGATGGAGGTCTGAGTCTGCCCGCAGGAGGCATAACACTTCATGAAACAAAAACCAAGATGGACTCTTGAAATGCTGACCGCTGCGCTGGCGGTGCTCTGCGCCCTGCTGGTGCTGGTGCTTCTGGTGCAGCGCCCGGCCATCTGGCCTGTGCTGGTGGTGCTGGCGGTGCTGTGGTTCGCCCTGTTCGGAGTGTTCCGCTACCGGGTGCGCAGCTGGGTGGCCCGCTGGGTCTGCGGCGGCAGCTTCGAAAAATCGAAGACGCAGTTCAGCCTCGAGCCGCTGAGCCAGCCCGCCGCCCTCCTTTCGGGGGAGACGGTGCTGTGGTACAACACCGAGTTCCGCACCCGTCTGATGAAGGGCGAAGCCCTTCTGGTCCCCCGGGTGCAGAAAGTGCTGCCCGGCCTCGATCTGCAGGAGGCACGCAAGGTCAGCGGCCAGCTGCTCAATCTGGCCGACGGCGTGTGGAGCGCTCACAGCTCCACCGTCCCCGGCGAGGCCGAGAGCATGACCCTTCTTGTCCTGAATGAGGAAACGGCCCTCCGCAAAGTGGAGGCCGAATATAAGGCCAGCCGCCCGGGCTATCTGGTCTTCCTCGTGGACGGCTACGACGACGTGTTCAGCGATATGCTGGACAGCGAGCGCGCCCGCCTGCTGGAAGGCATCAACCGGGTGCTGGAAGATATGATAGGCCGCGGCACGGGCTTTCTGCGCCGCGTGGCCAGTGGCCGCTACATCGCTGTGGTGGAAGAGCGCCAGCTGGAGCAGTTCGCCAAGCGCGGCTACGACGTGCTGGACAAGATCCGCGCCCTCGACCCCAGCGTGAACCTCTCCATCTCCATCGGCGTCGGACGTGGGGCCAAGACCCTGCGGGAGGCTCAGGACATGGCCGTTCAGGCGCTGGATATGGCGCAGGGGCGCGGCGGCGACCAGGCCGCCGAGATGACCCCGGACGGCTTTACCTTCTACGGCGGCGTCAGCCACGGCGTGGAAAAGCGCAGCAAGGTGCGCAGCCGCATCGTGGCCGACCAGCTGGTCAAGCTCATCAAAGAGGCTGACCATGTGGTCATCATGGGTCACCGGATGAGCGACCTGGATGCCATCGGCTCTGCCGAGGGCGTGCTGCGCATCTGCAAGATCTGCGATGTGCCGGCAGTCATCGCCGTGCGCCGTGACGCCACCCTGGCGGGCAGCCTCATCAACGCCCTCATCGCGGCAGGGCAGGAGGACGACTTCATCGACCCCAAGGGCGCTCTGCCCATCATTTCCCAGAGAACGCTCTGTATCGTCGTGGATACATACCAGCTGGGTCTGGTGGAGAGCCGAGAGATACTGGAAAAATGCGGCAAGGTGGCCGTCATCGACCACCACCGCAAGGGCGTCGGCTTCATCGAGAAGGCCGACCTCGTCTGCCACGAGCCCTATGCATCCTCGGCCAGTGAGCTGGTCACGGAGTTCTTGCAGTATGTGGGCGACCGGGACGACAAGCCCAACCGCATCGAGGCCGAGGGACTGCTCTCCGGCATCATGCTGGACACCCGTGACTTCACCCTCCACACCGGCGTGCGCACCTTCGAGGCCGCTGCGGCCCTCCGCCGCTACGGCGCGGAGACGGAGCACGTGCGTCAGCTCTTTGACGTGAGCATGGTGGAGTACACCACCAAGGCCATGCTGGTATCGGAAGCCCAGATGTACCGGGGCTGCGCCATCACCGTCAGCGGCGAGGTGGCCCCCGAGGCCCGGGTGGCGATCGCCCAGGCGGCCAACGACCTGCTGACCATCCAGAACGTGGAGGCCAGCTTCGTGGCTGTGCAGGTGGGCGGCGGCGTCAACATCTCGGCCCGCAGCCTCGGCGCGGTGAATGTGCAGGTCATCATGGAGTCTCTGGGCGGCGGCGGTCATCAGACCATGGCAGCGGCCCAGCTCAAGCATATCACCCCGGAGGCGGCCCGCAGCCGCATCCAGACGGCCATCGACCAGTACCGGGAGGCCCAGAAAAAGAGCGGCCTCGAGTCGGGATCCGAACAGAAGAAAAAGGATAAACAGTGATGAAACAGTACGATTATCTTATCGTTGGCGCTGGCCTGTACGGCGCGGTATTTGCCCATGAGGCCAAGAAGGCCGGCAAGCGCTGCCTCGTCATCGACAAGCGCGCTCATATCGCAGGCAACATCTATACCGAAGAGGTGGAGGGCATCAACGTCCACCGCTACGGCGCCCACATCTTCCACACCAACAACAAGGCTGTGTGGCAGTACGTCAACCAGTTCGCGGAGTTCAACCGCTACACCAACAGCCCTGTCGCCAACTATCACGGCGAGATCTACAACCTGCCCTTCAATATGAACACCTTCAACAGGATGTGGGGCGTCGTGACCCCCGCCGAGGCGAAGGCGAAGATCGAGCAGCAGCGCGCCGAGGCCGGCATCACGGAGCCGAAGAACCTCGAGGAGCAGGCCATCAGCCTGGTCGGCACCGACATCTACGAAAAGCTCATCAAGGGCTACACCGGTAAGCAGTGGGGCCGCCCCTGCACCGAGCTGCCCGCTTTCATCATCAAGCGCCTGCCCGTCCGTTTTACCTACGACGACAACTACTTCAACGCCCTGTATCAGGGCATCCCCAGCGGCGGCTATACTGCCATGGTGGAGAAGATGCTGGACGGCGTGGAAGTGCGCTTGGGCGTGGACTATCTGGCCGAGAAGGCAGAGCTGGACAAGCTGGCCGATAAGGTCGTCTACACCGGCCCGGTGGACGCCTACTTCGGCTATAAGCTGGGCGCATTGCAGTACCGCAGCGTCCGCTTTGAGACCGAGACGCTGGACACCGACAACTATCAGGGCAACGCCGTCGTCAACTACACCGACGCCGAGACGCCCTACACCCGCATCATCGAGCACAAGCACTTTGAGTTCGGCACCCAGCCCAAGACCGTCATCAGCCGCGAGTACAGCGCCGAGTGGAAGCCCGGCGATGAACCCTACTACCCGGTGAACGACGAGAAGAACGGCGCGCTCTACGCCGAGTACAAGAAGCTGGCCGACGCCGAGCCGGGCGTCATCTTCGGCGGACGTCTGGGCGAGTACAAGTACTACGACATGGATAAGGTCATCGAGGTAGCGCTGGACGTCGTGAGCAGGGAGCTGGCGTAAGCGTTGACGTAACAGCCCGATTGCTGTATACTAACCATAGAAATCCACCGGTTTCCCGGTGAGAAGTGAGGGATACTATCATGAAAGTGATTCTGAAGCAGGACGTCAAGGGCATCGGCAAGAAGGACGAGATCCACGAGGTCTCCGACGGCTACGCCCGCAACTTTCTGTTCCCGCGCAAGCTGGCCGCTGTGGCCGACGCCAGCGCGGTGAATATCGCACGGGGCAAGGAGGCCGCTGCCGACTTCCACGAGGCTGAGAACGTGGCCGCCGCTCAGGCTGTGGCCGCGAAGCTCGAGGGCAAGACCGTGGTCATCAAGGCCAAGGGCGGTGCCTCCGGCCGTCTGCACGGCAAGGTCACCGGCAAGGAAGTCGCTGAGGCTCTGGCCCAGCTGGCCGGTTCTCCCATCGACAAGAAGAAGATCGAGCTGGAGACCAAGGACATCAAGGACGCGGGCGTCTTCAACGGTAAAGTCCGCCTCCATGTCGGTGTCGTGGCTTCCTTCAAGGTCCAGGTAGAAGTGGAGCAGGCCTGATTTGACCGCTATCTGCGCCCCCTCTCGGCAGGGGGCGCTTTTTGGCTTTACGGCATTTATATAAATAAAGCAGAAGGATAACGACCATGCCGAACGAACGACATTATAACGAACTCAACCTCGAGAGCGTGGGCATCAACCTGCCCTACAATATGCAGGCAGAGCAGAGCGTGCTGGGCGCGGTGCTGCTGAAACCCGAGACCCTGACCGACCTCGTCGAGATCATCCGGCCCGAGATGTTCTACACCCGGCAGAACGCTCAGATCTATTCCGAGATGCTCCGCCTCTTTACCAGCGACCAGACCATCGACTTCGTCACCCTGCTGGACGCCGTCATCTCGGACGGCGTGTTCCCCAGCGCCGACGAGGCGAAAGTCTATCTGACCGGCCTCGCAGAGACGGTCCCCAGCATCTCCAACGTCAAGGCGTATGCGCAGATCGTGCAGGAAAAGTATCTGGTGCGCCAGCTGATGGGTGTCGCAAAGGACATTTTGCAGGACGCGGGCGACGAGCCCGACGCCGACCTGCTGCTGGAAAACGCCGAGCAGCGCATCTATGAGATCCGCTCCGGCCGCGATTCCAGCGCCCTGACGCCCCTTTCTTCCAGCATGGTGGAGACTCTGACAAATCTGCAAAAGATCAGCGGCCCCGACGCCGACAAGTACAAGGGCATCCCCACCGGCTTCCGGCTGCTGGACACCGTCCTCACCGGCCTTGGCCGCGGCGACCTCATCATCCTCGCTGCCCGCCCCGGTATGGGCAAGACCAGTTTCGCGCTGAACATCGCTACCCGCGTGGCTATGCAGCAGAAAGTGCCGGTGGCCATCTTCAGCCTCGAAATGACGAAGGAGCAGCTGACCAACCGCATCCTCTCCGCTGAAGCGGGCATCGACAGTCAGGCGTTCCGCACCGGTGCGCTCCGGGCCGAGGACTGGGAGTATCTGGCCCTCGCCACCGAAAAACTGCACGACGCACCGATTTATATGGACGATACCTCGGGCATCACCATCACCGAGATGAAGGCGAAGATCCGCCGGGTCAATCAGGACCCCGCCCGCCCCAACGTGGGCCTCATCGTCATCGACTATCTGCAGCTGATGACCAGCGGCCAGCGCAGCGAGAACCGCGTGCAGGAGATCAGCTCCATCACCCGAAACCTCAAAATTATGGCCAAAGAGATGAACGTGCCGATCATCGCTCTGAGCCAGCTGTCCCGTGCGGTGGAAAAGCAGGGCAACAACTCCAGCCACCGCCCCCAGCTGTCTGACCTGCGCGACTCCGGCTCCATCGAGCAGGACGCCGACTGCGTCCTCTTCCTGTACCGCGACTCCTACTACGCCAGCCAGAACCCCGACGGCGCGGAGGTGGACGCCGACACCGCCGAGTGCATCGTGGCAAAGAACCGTCACGGCGAGACCAGCACGGTGCCGCTGGGCTGGGACGGCGCCCACACCCGCTTTATGGATGTGGACTTCAAACGCTGATGAACTACGAAGAGATCTTACAGACGGTGCGCGGCTTCTGCGCCCGGGAAAAGCTGCTGGACGGCAAAAAGCATCTCGCGCTGGCTGTTTCGGGCGGGGCCGACAGCATGGCCCTGCTCTGCCTCATGCGCCCGCTGGCCGAGGAAAAGGGCATCGCCCTCACGGTCTGCCACGTCAACCACGGCCTGCGGGGGGAGACGGCGGACCGGGACGAAGCCTTCGTCCGGGAGGTCTGCGCCCGGCTGGGCCTGCCGCTGCGGGTGTTCCATGCCGCTGAGCTGGAAGCCGAGGTGGGAAAGCCCCGGGCGGGGGAGGACTGGGCGCGCCGCCTGCGGTATGCCTGCTTTGAGCGGGTGCTGGCCGACGGGATAGATGCCGTCGCAACTGCCCATACTGGGAGTGACCAGGCCGAGACGCTGCTGTTCCGGCTGGCCAGAGGCACCGGCCTCCACGGCGCGGCGGGCATCCGGCCCAGCCGCCCGGGCTATCTGCGGCCTCTGCTCTGCCTGACGAGGGCCGACACCGAGGCCGTCTGCCGCGCCTGCGGCGAACGCTGGGTCACCGACGAGACCAACGACGCCGACGACTACGCCCGCAACCGTCTGCGCCACGGCGCACTGCCCGCCCTCTGCGGGGTCAACAGCGCCGCCGAGCGCAATCTGGCCCGCTTCTGTGAGAAAGCCGCCAAGGCGGACGAATACTTCGCCCGGCAGGCGGATGCGCTGCTGGCTTCGGCCCGGGCAACGGACGCAAAAGGTCTGCCCGGCGGGGCGGGATACGCCCTGCGCAGCGGCCAGCCCGTGTGGATGTCAGAGCCTTTGCGGCAGACTGACCCGCTCATCCTCGACATGGCCCTCCACAGCCTTGTGGAGCCGGTGCGGGACGCGGAGGAAAAATATATCCGCCTGCTGGCCGACCTTGTGGAAAAGGGCAGCGGCGCGGTGCAGCTCACCGACGCCGTCCGCTTCTGCGCCCGGGACGGCGTGCTCTGGCGGGAGGAAGCCGATCAAAACACCCGTCGGCAGGGCGAAAAAGCGGACGGTCCGAAATTTGAAGTATCCCTGCCGGAGGGCGGCGATTATCCGCTGCCCGGCGGCAGAAAGCTGCATATCCGGGTGGTTTCGGCCTGTTTTGAAGAAAAAACACAGGGTGTTCATAAAAAAGACTTAAAAAATCAGGCAGATTATGCTAAAATAAACTCGATATGTCCTGTTCTGCGGCTGCGCTGCCGTCAGCCCGGCGACCGCTTCCGTCCGGCCGGGCGGGGGGTAGACCGGGAGCTGCGCAAATGGATGAACGAGGCGGGCATCCCGCCCCGGGAACGGGACACGCTGCCGCTGCTGGCGGCAGGCAGACAGGTGCTGTGGGTCTGCGGAGAGGGCTTTGCCGATGGGCTGGCCCCCGGGCCGGACACCGGGCAGCTGCTGCAGGTGGAACTAGAAAATTTTGGAGGAATCGAATCATGAGCATGCATGACGATATTTTGAAGGTCCTCGTTTCGGAAGAGGAGCTGAAAGCGAAAGTGGATGAACTGGGCGCTCAGATCAGCAAAGACTATGAGGGCAAAAACCTCGTCCTCGTCTCCATCCTCAAGGGCTCGGTGGTCTTTATGGCCGACCTGATGCGCGCTGTGAGCATCCCGTGCAGCATCGACTTCATGGTGGTGTCCAGCTACGGCGGCGGCAACACCACCAGCACCGGCCTCGTCAAGATCATCAAGGACCTGGACGGCGACCTCTCCGGCAAGGACGTGCTCATCGTGGAGGACATCCTCGACACCGGCATCACCCTGTCGAACCTCGTGCCGATGCTCAAGATGCGCAACCCGAACTCGGTGAAGATCTGCACCATCCTCGACAAGCCCAGCCGCCGCAAGGCCGACATCGCCCCGGACTACGAGGGCTTCGCGGTGCCGGACGAGTTCGTGGTGGGCTATGGCCTCGACTACGACGAGAAGTACCGCAACCTGCCCTACATCGGCGTACTCAAACCCAGCGTCTACGAAAAGTAAGAAATAAAACCAGAACTGGAGTTGATCCTTTTGCAACCTAAGAGACCTCGTATCAATCCGCTCATCCTCGCACTGGCGCTGGCCGCCGTGCTGATGGTCTGGTCGGTGATGGGCAGCGGGTCGGGCAGCACCAGCGGCTCGACCATGAGCTACTCCACCGTCGTCCATTACTTTGAGCACAATCAGGTCACGGCCTTCACGCTGGACCGCAACACCAGCGTCATCACCCTGAACCTGAAAGAAGGCGACCTGCCCCTGCCGGACGTCTCCTCCACCCAGAGCACGGTGCAGTCTGCCGGCGGTCTGCTGAGCGGGATGTTCTCCTCCTCGTCGGAGTCCACCGGCGCAGTGCAGGAGGACGACGGCACCGTCACCGTCCGCTACAAGCTGCCCTACGCCTACGTTTTCATCGAGAACGTGGACAAGTATATCGAGTCCTACGACGCGGCGAATCCCGACGCGCCCATGACCTACGACTACACCTCCCTCAAGGAGACCATCCCCTGGATGGAGATCATCTTCTATCTGGGGATGCTGGGCTGCACCGGCTTTTTGCTGTTCTCGATGATGCGGGGCGGCGTCGGCGGTGGCGGCGGCATCATGAATGTCGGCAAAGCCAAGGTCAAGGACGAGCACGAGAACAAGAAGACCGCCACCTTTGCCGATGTGGCCGGTGAAGACGAAGAAAAGGAGGAGCTGAAAGAGGTCGTGGAGTTCCTCAAGAGCCCCGACAAGTTCAACTCTCTGGGCGCACGCATCCCTCACGGCGTGCTGCTCGTCGGCCCTCCGGGTACCGGCAAGACCCTGCTGGCCCGCGCCTGCGCCGGTGAGGCCGGTGTGCCGTTCTACTCCATCTCCGGCTCTGACTTCGTCGAGATGTACGTCGGCGTCGGCGCATCCCGTGTGCGCGACCTCTTCGACAAGGCAAAAAAGACCATGCCCTGCATCATCTTCATTGATGAGATCGATGCTGTGGGCCGTCAGCGCGGTGCCGGTCTCGGCGGCGGTCACGACGAGCGCGAACAGACCCTGAACCAGCTGCTGGTCGAGATGGACGGCTTCGAGGCCAACGATGGCGTCATCGTCATGGCGGCCACCAACCGTGCCGACATCCTCGATAAGGCCCTGCTCCGCCCGGGCCGCTTCGACCGTCAGGTCTACGTCGGCCTGCCCGACGTCAAGGGCCGCGAGGAGATCCTGAAAGTCCACACCAAGAACAAGCCCCTCGCCCCGGATGTCTCCCTCAAGGTCATCGCACAGCGCACCGCAGGCTTTGCGGGCGCTGACCTCGAGAACCTCGTCAACGAGGCCGCTCTGCTGGCTGCCCGCCGCAGCCGCAAGGCCATCACGATGGAGGACATCGAAGAGGCTTCCATGAAGGTCATGGCCGGCCCCGAGAAGAAGAGCCGGGTCGTCACCCCCGAAGAGAAAAAGCTCACCGCCTACCACGAGGCGGGCCACGCTGTGGCGGGCTTCTACTGCAAGCACCACCCCCGTGTGCATGAGATCACCATCATCCCCCGCGGTCAGGCCGGCGGCTACACCATGTATCTGCCCGAGAAAGACCGCAGCTACGTCACCAAGGGCGAGATGTTCGAGGACATCGTGTCCAGTCTGGGCGGCCGCGTAGCCGAGCAGCTTATCCTGGACGACATCTCCACCGGTGCGTCCAACGACCTGCAGCAGGCGACGAACATCGCCCGCCAGATGATCACCAAGTACGGCTTCTCCGAGCGCCTTGGACCTGTGGTCTACGGCACCTCTCAGGAGGAGACCTTCCTGGGCCGCGACCTCGGTCAGGGCAAGGGCTACAGCGAGACCACCGCTGCTGAGATCGACAGCGAGATGCGGGACATCATCGACGAGGCCTACGAGACCTGTCGCCGCACCCTGACGGAGCATATCGACCAGCTCCATGCGCTGGCACAGGCCCTGATGGAGCGCGAGAAGCTGAACGAGAAGGAGTTCAACGCCGTGATGGCAGGCGAGACCCTGCCCTCGCGTGAGGACCCCGACGCAAAGCCCGCCGAGGATCAGCCCGCTGTCCAGCCTGTGGAACAGGCCGAGACTGCAGAGGCTGCGGAGCCTGCCGAACCTGCTGAGGCAGTGGATGCCGCCCCGCAGGAAGCCCCGGCCCCCGAAACGCCGGATGAAGGCGAAGCCAACCAGTAAACCAAGAGAAAGGGGAGAGTGTTGTGGAGGAAAATTTTGAACCGGTCGCGCGGACACGGGCCAACTATTACACCCCGGGCAGCCCGGTGCAGTTCGTCTGCGTGGAGCTGCTCAAGGGTGAAGTCAGCGGCGAACACGCGGTCTGTCTGACCTTTAAGAACATTTCCCGCGTGACCCTGACGGCACTGGAGATCCACTTCAAGTGCAAGGGCGTGGACGGCGTCATCCTCTGTGAGGACGAGTTCGAGTACCGTGACCTTACCGCAAAGCCCGGCGAGAGCTTCGGCATGGACGATGCCGTCTTTGTCACCCAGAAGGCCATCACCAGCGTGGACGTTACCCTGCGCAATGTCTACAGCGGCAGGAAGGTCGTCCACCTCGAGAGCATCAAGCGGGTGCGCCTGCCGGCCCCCCGCCGCCTGAGCGTCGAGATGCAGAAGGCCCTCGAAGCCCGGATGAACCGCACCGGCATGAAGTTCATGCCCCAGGTCTTCGAGAACGGCTGGTACTGCGCCTGCGGTGCCTTCCACCCGAAGGAAGAGGACACCGTCTACTGCTCCGAGTGCGGCAGTGACCGCATCCTTTTGCAGAACGCGCTGAACACCCTGCTGCAGCCGGAAGCCCCGGTGCGCCAGCCCGAGCCGCAGCCTGCGGCCCAGCCGGTACGCCCGGCTGCGCCTGCTGAGGAGCCTACCCGTATCGTGGGTGCGGCTCAGGAGGAAGCCACCCGTATCATCCCGCCCCGGGCGGCGGAGCCTGCGCCCGACTATGCGCCTGTCGCTGAGATGGACGCGACCCGCGTGGTGTCCCGCGCCCCGGAGCAGGAGGCTACCCGCGTCCTGCCCCGCCAGCCGGAGCCGATGCGCCCGGCCAAGTCCTTTGCGCCGGACGAAGAGGTGGAGAAGTACGGCACCCGTGTGGTACCCTCGACTCCCGCCGCCGCGCCGTCTCGCCTGCAGGCAGAGCCGCTGGACGAGGAGGACGACTGCGAAGAGGAAGACCCCCGTGACAGCATCGCTGAGACGCTCATCCGCTGGGTGCCGCCCATCACCGCCATCGTGTGTGCGGGCATCGCCCTGTGCGGCTTCGTGTATTCTCAGTTCATGATGTAAAATAGGATGTACGGCGGAGGAGGCAGAGGCTTCCTCCGCTTTTAATTTAAGGAATAACCTCTCCGTCAGCGCTGCCGCGCTGCCACCTCCCCTATCGAGGGGAGGCCTTGGCATGGCGGAAAAGCTTTATCTTTTCGCCAGAGGCTCCCCTACTAGGGGCAACAACGACGACCGCCGCCAGTGGCGGAAACAGGGAGTCGCTGTTGGGGCAGCGGCCAGCAAGACGCAAGCAATGCGCTGCGGATGCTGGGTGCCGCAACCCGGCCCTGTCTGCGGAGCAGACTGAGAGGTTGGACAAAGGAGAAGTGAAGTTATGACTGACGAAGCTTTGCAGGCCGCGTTCGAGATAAAAGCGGCCTGCGACGACATCAGCCGGAAGCTGCTGCGCTGGCACTGGGAGGAAAAGCCCGGCGCTCACAGCGTGGACGCCCTGATGAAGCATCTGGCCCAGCGCCAGAAGGAGAGCCCCGACTACTACGAGCGCCTGCCGGAGCTGAATGGCCGCACCGGCTGGCAGCAGCTGGATACCACCCTCTGTATGCGCATCCTGCTGGACCCGGAAAAGGACGCCGCCCGGCCTCTGGACCTGCTGGGCAATACGCCCCACCCGGCAGCGGCCCGCCGCGCCTGCAACGCGGTGCGGATGGCCCGCAACGAGGCCGCCCACGCCTCCGACAAGACCGCAGCTGCACAGGCGGCGATCCGGTTTAACGAGGCCGTGGAGGAGCTGGAAGCGGGCTATGAGGGAACAGCCCTGACTACCGGCGACCTCGAGAAGTATTACCGGATGGCGGAGGACTTTCTGTCCCGCTGCGGCGCGTCGGAGACCATCGAGCCTCAGAAGAAGGCTGAGGACGAAGCGCCCCGCCGTCAGAAGTCCCAGAAAAGCGGCAGCACATCCCGCAAGCGCCAGAGCGGCGGAAGCCGCACGACCTCGAAGGGGACATCCAGCCGCAGCCGGAACGCTTCTGGCCGGAACAGCCGCAGCCGCCAGAATATGCAGACCACGGCCCGCCGCAAGAAGCGTCAGCGCACCCAGAGCCGCGCTCTCACCGTGGTGCTGCTGGCCGTCGTCCTGCTGGGCCTGCTGGTCCGGGCATGGACGATGGGGCTGATGAAGTAACACGCTCTACTGAGGTAGATTATGTGAGAAAGTGACCAAAAAATAACGTACTATAATTATAAAACGTCACTTTATCAATTTGAGAAAGTGACCCTGATTGATAAAGTGACCCACTTTATCAGCAAGCCTCAGTTTATCACCTTGAGAAAGTGGGGTTTTGGACGATGCTGCGTGTGAAAAATGCCACTTTATCAGATAACGCGCGGGTCTCAGAGGGCATCTCAACTTTTTGGGATGTCCTCTTTTTGCATTTCCGGGACAGCCCCCTCATACACTGACGGACAAGGGGGTGTGCGGATGGAGCAGGGGATGGAGATGCTCTTTGCGCTGTTCGGCGGGCTGGCGATGTTCCTCTACGGGATGGACAGGATGAGCCGCGCCTTGCAGCGGGCGGCGGGCGACGCCATGAAGCGGCTGCTGGCCCGGCTGACGGCCACGCCGCTGCTGGGTGTCCTCACCGGGCTGGCCGTGACGGCGGTGCTCCAAAGCAGCTCGGCGGCGACGGTGATGGTCATCGGCTTCGTCAGCGCCGGGCTGCTGGAACTGCCCCGGGCGGTGGCCGTCATCTACGGCATCAACATCGGCACCACCATGACGGCACAGCTCATCGCCTTCGATGTCCAGACGCTGGTGTACCCGGTGCTGTTTCTGGGCTTCCTCCTCGACTTCGCGGCCTGCAGGCCCCGCTGGCGGGCCGTGGGAGAGGCGGTGTTCTCCTTCGGACTGCTTTTCGAGGGCATCGACATCCTGGGCCGGGCTTTGCAGCCGCTGGCCGGGCAGGCGGTCTTTCTCGACTGGATGACCCGGGTGAAGGAGTCGCCGCTTCTGGGCATCCTGCTGGGCCTCTCCATGACCATGGTGGTGCAGAGCAGTTCGGCCACCATCGCGCTGCTGCAGAACGTGGCCCGTCAGGCCGGGCCGGACGGCATCCACAGCGTGCTGGGCCTTGCCGGGGCGGTGCCGGTCCTTCTGGGCGACAACATCGGCACGACGGTCACGGCCCTGCTGGCCTGCATCGGTCAGGGGAAGGACGCCGCCCGCGCCGCACTGGCCCACAGCTGCTTCAACCTCAGCGGGAGTCTGCTGGCGGCGGTGCTGCTGCCCTGGTTCGTCCGGCTGGTGGAGCTTATCTCCCCCAAAGGCCCGGAGCTGGAAATCATTTCCCGGCAAATCGCCAACGCCCACACCGCCTTCAACGTCTGCTGCGCCCTGCTCTGGCTGCCGTTTTTGCCGTGGATGGTGCGGCTGGTGTGTGCGCTGGTGCCGGAAAAAGAGAAAAAATAAGAAAAAGCTCCTCATGCCCGTGAGGGTATGGGGAGCTTTCTGCGTTTCAGGGCAGGAGTGCCTTCATCCAACCTCTCAGTCTGCTTCGCAGACAAGGCCGGGTTGCGGCACCCAGCATCCGCAGCGCTTCGCTTGCGCCTTACTGGCCGCTGCCCCAACAGCGACTCCCTGTTTCCGCCACTGGCGGCGGTCGTCGTTGTTGCCCCTAGTAGGGGAGCCTCTGGCGAAGAGGCGAGGCTTTACGGAATGCCAAGGCCTCCCCTCGATAGGGGAGGTGGCACGGCGTCAGCCGTGACGGAGAGGTTAATTTCTCGTTACGCTCTTCCGATACACCGCAAAGGCGATGACAGCCGACAGCACTTCCGTGACCCAGAAGGCGTGCCAGACGCCGGTGGGGCCGAGCTGGCGGCAGAGCAGCCACGCCAGCGGCATGATGAAGATGACGTACCGGCAGAGGGAGATGACCAGCGAGGCCGCACCCTTGCCCAGACCTTCCAGCGCGCCGGAAGAGGTGGTGGACACCGCCGACACCACAAAGCCGAGGCAGATGATGCGCAGGGCGGTCTGGCCGATGGCGATGGTCTCGGGGTTGGAAGAGAACAGGCCGATGAGGGGCGCAGAAACGGCCATACAGATGACGGTGCCTGCCGCCATGATGACGGCGCTCATGCCCAGGGTGAGCTGGTAGAGCTTTGCCACGCGGGCGTGCTCTTTTGCACCGTAGTTGTAGCCGATGAGGGGGCGCATTCCCTGCACGATGCCGTTGGCGGGCAGATAGAGGAAAGTCTGGAGCTTATAGTAGATACCCAGCACCACCACATAGCTCTCGGAGAAGGCCGCCAGCAGGCCGTTGAGGAAGGTGACCAGCAGGGAGGGCAGGGCCAGATTCAGGATGGCAGGCACACCGATGGCGTAGAGACGGCCTTCGAGAGAGAGGTCAGGCCGCAGGGCCTTCCGGCGCAGATGGACGGGCGACTCGGTGGTGCTGTAGACCACGAGGTAGATGACGAGAGAGGTGGCCTGTCCGATGCCGGTAGCCAGCGCCGCGCCTGCAATGCCCATGGCAGGCACCGGGCCGAGGCCGAAGATGAGGACGGGGTCCAGCAGGATGTTGCAGACACAGCCCGAGATGAGGGCGATCATAGTGAGCTTCATCCGGCCCACGGCCTGGAAGAGCTTCTCAAAGGCGAGGCTGGCCATGTTCACGGTAGCGAACAGGAAGACGATGGTGGAGTAGGTCACGCCCATAGAGACGATGGTGCTGTCGGCGGTGAACCGGGCCAGGAAGCCGGGCATGATGGCGGTAGCTGCCAGCGTACAGAGGATGCCGTGGAGCACCGAGAGGGCCATGCCGTGGGTGGCGGCGGCGTCCGCTCTGTCGTAGTCGCCTGCGCCCCGGTAGAGGGCGACAAGGGCGTTGATGCCTATGCCGAAGCCGATGGCAACGGCGTTCACGAAGTTCTGGATGGGGAACACGAGGGAGAGGGCCGTCATGGCCTGCTCGTTGATCTGGGCCACAAAGAGGCTGTCCACGATGTTGTACAGCGAGTTCACCAGCATGGAGATGACGTTGGGCAGAGCCATCGACACCAGCAGTGGGAACACCGGCTTCGTCTTCATAAAAGTATCATTCATGGGGTCAAAAGCTTCCTTTCCTGAAATTTCCGCACAAGAAAAGCCACACAACGGCGGCTTGAAGCGGGCCATTGTGTGGCGAAAAGTAGCAAACATCTATGCTGTAAAAATCCACACGGGTTTTATTGAAGTGCCGAGAAATACGGTGCATCGCAAAAGCGGTGTTACGGGACGCCGCCGGACAGCACCGGGATGCGGGCCGGAAAGGGCAGTACGGGAAGAGCCTTTCTGACCGGCCTGCGATAGGATACCACGAAACGGGTGGATTGTCAAGGGAAAAGTATGACTTTTCACAAAAACCAGCATAGAGAGGAAGCTCAGCTGGATAGAGGACTCACAGGCCTGTCACATCCAGAAATTCAGGAACTTTTTGGGCCGGTGGGAAGTGAAAACATCCAGCTCCTCATCGTCGAAAAGTGCGTCGCCGTTCTGCAAAAGCTTTGAGGCAGTCTCTCTGCCCAGCTCCTTTTCCAGAACAGCAGCGGCTTCTGCCATCCGGGGCGGGCGTTTGTCCAGGGAGTGGGTGTCCGTCGAGATGACGTGGACAAGCTGCCACGAGATGAACTTGCAGAGCGTCCGGCGCAGTTTTGGAGAATCCAGCAGTGCGCCCGCGTTGATTTGGACATAGGCTCCGGCGGCCACCCAGTTGTAGAGCAGGGTGGGGTCTTCGAGGACGTAGGGGTATCGCTCGATGTGGGCGATGAGGGGCAGAACGCCCTGCTCCTGCAGGAGGGCGAAAGTCTGCCGGATGAAATGGGGCTTGTGGGTAGTGGGAAACTCCACCAGCATATAAGAGGTATCGCCGATGCAGAGCGCCTTGGCATCCAGCTCACAGAGCTTGGGGGAAAAGTAGACTTCACAGCCCAGCTTGAAGCGGAACTGCATGGCTTCCGGTCCGGTCGGAAGCGCGGCTGTCAGTGTCTCATAGGCGGCCGCACGCTTTTGCAGGAATGCATCGGGAGTCGTCCACTCACTGTTGAAGTGGCTCGTAAAAGCAATGTTCCGCACACCGTCTGCATACTCTTTTTCCAGCAGACGAAGGGAAATCGAAACATCTTTGGCACCATCGTCAATGTTAGGAAGGATGTGGCAATGAAGGTCTGTCATGTTTCATCCTCCGTATGCACGGAATGCTTTTCTTTGCCGTTATACCGATTTTTTGACGTCAGGCAGCTCTTTTCGGCTGCTGACTCTGAAATGCCATCCGGGGGAGTACCATAGGAATAATTACTGTTATAGTAGTAATATCCGTACCCATAATCCGAGCGCTTGAGCGATTTTTTGGCATCATAACGGGTAAGAACGGCGCCAAGGACTTTTACGCCGGCATCCTGGAGCTTCTCGAGGGATGTCTTGACGGCATCGGTGGACGCATACTTGGAGCGGACGACGAAGAGAGCACCGTCCACGATGCGGCCGATGACGGCGGCATCCGTGACCATCGAGATGGGAGGCGCATCGAGGATGACGAAGTCATAGCTCCCGCGCAGCGTGTCCACCATCTCCTGCATCTGGGGCTGGCTGAGCAGCTCAGAAGGGTTGGGAGGGGTGGTGCCGGCCGGCAGGAACGTCAGGTTGGAGATGTCCTTCAGCTCGACGAGGGCGTCGGAGAGCGCCACTTGACGGGACAGGACGTTGGAGACACCTTTCAGATTGTGTCCGGCCTTCAGATAGCGGTGAAGGACAGGCTTGCGGAGGTCGCAGTCCACGAGGACGACCTTTTTGCCGCTTTCCGTCAGAGTCAGCGCCAGATTGACCGACACATTGGACTTTGCCTCTTCCGGGACCGTGCTGGTGACGACGAAAGCGTGGACATCGCCGGAACCGGACAGAAAGTTCAGGTTGGTGCGCAGAGCTTTGTAAGCTTCAACGTAGGCAAACGGCATACCCTTCTGGGTGATGAGCTGAAGCGAACGCTTGCTTGCCGAAGAGTTGGAGATGGTGTTTCGGTTGAACGGATTCCACATGGTATTACACCTCCGGGATAAGGCCGAGTACAGGAAGCTCCAGCTTTTTCTGGATGTCCTCGCTATCGACGATGTAGTCATGGAGCAGGTGGTCGAGGACCAGAATGCCGCAGGCCGCCACAATGCCGCCGAGAGCAGCGATCAGGACGTACTTCTTCGTCTGAGGGAAGACGGGGTTGCTCGTGATCTCCACGTCGCTCACGACCTTGCAGGAGCCGCCTCCACCTTGTCCACGATGACATCGGGGGCAGTCTCGGCGATGGCCTGCACGATCTTTCCGGCCAGGGCGGGGTCCTCGTTGGTGACCGTGATGGACATGATCTGGGTCGAGCCCACGCCGTCCACAGAGATGCAGGCCAGCAGCTGACGGTAGGTCATATCCAGACCCAGCTGCTCGATGACGTCGTTCAGGACGATGTTGCTCTTGATGATGACTGCATAAGTGTCGATGAGATTCCGGGCCGAGTTGATGTTGTCACTGGTAATGGAAGCATTGCCGTCCTGCCGGGAATTGACGATCAGATTGACGGAGGCCTGATAGCGGGGCGTCAATACGAAGGTACAGACCAGCAGGCAGATGACCGCTGCCGCAATGCCGGCCGCAGCGATCTGCAATGCGTGGCTCCAGAGAAGCCGCGCCAACTCGAGGAGGTCGATCTCATCCATGTCATGGTTTTGTTCCATAATGTTTTTTCCTTCCTAACAAAATGAGATTTTCGGACAGGAAAATTTTATCATTTTACACCTGCGCTGACAAGGGGATAGGATAAAATAAAAAGAGATGAAAAGAGTTCCCGACCTCTGGGAACGTCTGCCTCAACCCCGGCTCCCTGAACATCCCGAAGGAAAACAGTCCCCGCAGCTATATGATTCTGGAAAACGGCGTCTTCTGCCGGAAAGACGTAGAGACGGGAGAAATATACCACACCCGTGTACTGTGAGAAACCGGCACTTGCAATTACCATACCGGTGTGGTATGATGAAGACGGAAACAGAGAAACAGGGTCTTTTGTCTCGGGCGCGGAGGGGTGCGCGGGGCCGACGGCCTTTTGTTTCCCATAAAAAGTTAGAGAAAACTAACAAAATGACGAAAACCACACGGGCGGCTTGTGCAGTCTGCCCAGTGGATGACGATCCTTAGGAGGTACTGACCAATGGTTCAGACGACGCTGAAAGTAGACGGCATGATGTGCGGCATGTGCGAGAGCCACGTCAACGAGGTGGTGCGCAAGACTGCGCAGGTGGAGAAGGTGGCTTCCTCCCACACTAAGGGAGAGACGGTCATCGTCTCGGCCCAGCCGCTGGACATCGAGGCCCTGAAGGCTGCCATCGCCGACACGGGCTATACCGTGACCGGCGCAGAGGAAAAGCCGTATGAGAAGAAGGGATTCTTCTCGTTTTTGAAGCACTGATGACTTCCGGCCCCGGGGTGGGGCCTATATAAGGAGGCAGGCAGAGATGAGGATACTGGTCTATGGTGCAGGCGTGCAGGGCTGTGAGCTGGCCCACCGTCTGCTGCAGAACAAAAAGAATGTCGTCACCATGCTGGCGCGGGGCGAGTGGAAGGAGAGGCTCGACCAAAGAGGCCTCGTCATCCGCCACTGGGCGCAGTGCCGCACCACGGTGGACCGGGTGGCCACCATCGACACGCTGGCCCCGGACGACTGCTACGACCTCGTTTTCGTGACGATGCAGGCCGGGCAGCTGCCCGACGTGCTGCCCATCCTCAAGCAGAACAGGAGCGAATACTTCGTCTTCGTGGGCAACGACCCCCACGCCATGGAGGTCATGCAGGCCATGCAGCGCCCGGCGGATAAGATCGCCTTCGGCTTCCAGAGCAGCGGCGGCCACCGGGATGTCGATAAGGTCGTCAGCGCCCACGTCGGTGTGGATATGACCATCGGCGGGGCTACCGCGCCCCTTTCGGGCGTCTTCCGCTACCGGGTCAAGACGGCTTTCGAGGGCGCAAAGTACAAGCTGACCTTCGTCAGCGACATGGACGGATGGCTCAAGTGCCACCTCGCCCTCATCCTGCCGGCCTGCTATCTCTGCTACGCCTGCAGCGGCGACCTCTCCAAGGCGACGAAGGAGCAACGTGACCTGGTTCTCGACGCCGCGTGGGAGGCCTGCGAGATGCTGAAAGCCGCCCACATCCCCGTGGACGACAAGGAGAACACCGACTGCTACCGTGCCGGTACGCCCGGCCGCCGGAAGATGGACGCCATGGTCCTGGCGCTCTGTAAGACCCCGCTGGGCCGTCTCTGCGTCTCCGACCACGCGATGCATGCTGTGGCTGAGATGCAGTACCTCGATGAGGCTTTCGAAGGTCTGCGCACCCGGACGAGCGTCCGGATGACGGCGTGGGATACCCTGCGCAGCCAGATGCCCTCGTGGGACATCATGCGGAAAAAGACGGCGAGAGCAAGGCGATAAGTGCATGGAAAAAGAGGCAGATGCGAGTCTGCCTCTTTTTTGTGTGGGAAAAACCTCTCAGTCTGCTTCGCAGACAAGGCCGGGTTGCGGCACCCAGCATCCGCTGCGCTTTGCTTGCGTCTTGCTGGCCGCTGCCCCAACAACGACTCCCTGTTTCCGTCACTGGCGGCGGTCGTCGTTGTTGCCCCTGCCGAGGGGAGCCCTTGGCAGGCCGGGCAGCTCTGAGCTGGACGCTTGAGGCGCAATATGGCGCAAAAGGGCGGGCCTTGCTACAGAGGGCAGCAGCTTCTGGACAATGCACTTTGTCAAGCTGCCGCTGGCCTAGACAGCAGGGCACTACAGTCCACGAAACAGATAAACTTTGCTCGTCCAGGGGAAACTTGACCGATATGCCAAGGCCTCCCCTCGATAGGGGAGGTGGCACGGCGTCAGCCGTGACGGAGAGGTTCAGCCTTTCCAGAAATCTTCCAGCTTTTTCTTCAGCTCCTTCGTATCCCTCAGATACTCCAGATGACTCCAATGCTTCGGGAAGAGCCGGGCGTACTCGCTCTGGGCAAAGCGGTCGTCGAGGAGCAGCACCACGCCCTTATCTTCCTGCGTCCGGATGACCCGCCCGGCGGCCTGCAGGACTTTGTTCATCCCGGGCCAGCGGTAGGCGTAGTCGAAGCCCGCCCCGTTCTGGGCGTCGTAGTAGCGGCGCAGCATCTCCTGACGGGGGCTCACCTGCGGCAGGCCCACGCCCACGATGGCGCAGCCGATGAGCCGGTCGCCCGCCAGGTCCACGCCCTCGCCGAAGATGCCGCCCATGACCCCGAAGCCGAGAAGCGTCTTCTCCGGGCAGGGCGAAAACCGCTCGAGGAACGCCGCCCGCCCGGCGTCGTCCAGACCGCTCTCCTGTACCAGTGTGCCGATGTCCGGGTAGCGGGCGGTGAAGTCCTCCCACACCTGCCGCAGATAGGCATAGCTGGGGAAGAAGGCCAGATAGTTGCCCACCCGGCTGGACGCCAGCGCCGCGAGGGCGTCCGAGATGGGCCGGATGCTGGCGTCCCGCTGGCGGTAGCGGGTGGAGATGGAGGGCAGACAGTAGAGCCCGAGGTTTTCTGCCGGGAAGGGGCTTTCCAGCGCCACGGCCCGGGCCTCGGGACAGCCGAGGACGGTGCGGTAGTAGCCCGGCGGCGTCAGCGTCGCGCTGAACAGCGCCGCCGCCCGCCCTGCCGAAAGGCTTGCGTCCACGAAGGGGGACGGGTCGAGGCAGAGCAGCTGCAATTCAAGGTCACTGCCCCGGGCGGTGAGCTGGGCGGCAAAATGCTCGTCGTACCGTTCCGACGCCCGCAGGATGTCCTGCACCTCAAAGTAGAGATCCAGCAGGGCCGCGTGGGCTTCGGCGTCGGGATCGTCTTCCAGCCAGTCCTGCAAGGGAGCCGTCAGCGCCCGCAGCGGGGCCAGCAGGGCGGAGGGAAGCTCCTTGCAGAACACCGTGCCGTCCTGAGCGTAGTCGGCGGCGGGCAGCTCGATGGCGGGCGTCTCCCCAGATCCCAGCAGGGAGGTCTGGCCGCTGTCGTCCTCTTCGGCGGCAGTGCTGCCCCGGCGGGGCGCGAGGGTCGAGACCGCTTTCCGTCCCGCTAAAAAGGCTTTGTCGGCCTTGCTCAGAGCTGTCTTAAGGGTGCTTTTGCCCCGCCCGAGTGCGCGTTTTGCCTCGGTGAGGCTGCTCTTGCAGAAGCGCGCCGAGTACATGGCCCGCGCCCGCTCGGGCAGATTGTGGGCCTCATCCACGAGGAAGAGCCAGTCGCCCGCGCTGTCGAAGAACCGCCGCAGATGCACCACGGGGTCGAAGAGGTAGTTATAGTCGCCGATGATGACGTCGCACCACTCGCTCAAATCCAGCCCCAGCTCGAAGGGGCAGACCGTGAACTGCTTTGCGGCGTCGGCCAGCGCGGCCCGGTCGAAGCGGCCGGTGCCGTCGTCCAGAAGGGCTTTCAGGGCCGTGTTCACCCGGTCGTAGTAGCCGTTTGCGTAGGGGCAGAGCTCCGGCAGGCAGGCGGGATGGCCCTCGACATCCGGGTGGAGGCAGACCTTTTCTTTGGCCGTCAGGGTCACGCTGCGCAGAGCCAGCTTGGGATCAGACGCCCGCAGCCGTGCAATGGCATCCTCGGCGGCGGACTGAGTCGTGTTGCGGGCCGTCAGATAGAACAGCTTCTCGCCGCAGCCGGTGCCGATGGCCCGCAGAGCAGGGAAGAGGACGCTCATGGTCTTGCCGATGCCGGTGGGGGCCTGACAGAAGAGCCGGACGCCGCTTTTAGACGGCGCGGCAGTGCAGGCGCGGTAGACTTCGCCTGCCAGCGCCCTCTGCCCGGGCCGGTAGGCCGGAAAGGGGAAATCCAGCGCCGAAAGGCTCACGCCCCGCTGCTCCTTCCACGCCAGCTGACGCTGCGCCCAGGGGGCGTACCGCTCGAGCAGATCTTGCAAAAACGCTTCCAGCTCTTCAAGGGTGAAATGCCGCACGAAGCGGAGGATGTCGTCGGTGTCGATTTGGTAGTAGGTGAGCCGGACGTCCAGCTTTTCCAGCCCCTGCTGACGGCCATACAGCGCTCCGTAGACCATTCCCTGCGCCCAGTGGCAGGGGTTCATGTCCTCGGCGATGTCGCCGGCGGGGACGGCTGTGGTCTTTATCTCGTCGATGACCGTCACGCCCGCCTCGTCGGTGAAGATGCCGTCGGCCCGGCCTTCGATGGTGAAGGGGATGCCCGCCACCTCCCGTTCGCCGGAGAGGAAGACTTCGGCGGCGTAGCCTTCGCCTGCGGCCTTTTGGAGCTTGCGGTGGATGCGTGCGCCCTCGTTGGCGCGGTCGAAGCCGGTAAAGCGGCTGTCGATGCTGCCGGTGCGGAGCAAAAATTCCACCAGCTGGCGGACAGGCAGGCGAAAAGCAGGCATAGCGGGTCACTTCCTTTTTGACTTTTTATATTTATAATTGGCAGGCCCGTCTTTGTGCAACCTCTCCGTCACGGCTGACGCCGTGCCACCTCTCCTGGTAGGAGAGGCTTTGGCATTCCCCGCAAAGTGGACAGTTTCGCCAGAGGCTCCCCTACTAGGGGCAACAACGACGACCGCCGCCAGCGGCGGAAACAGGGAGGAGCTGTTGGGGCAGCGGCCAGCAAGACGCAAGCGAAGCGCTGCGGATGCTGGGTGCCGCAACCCGGCCTTGTCTGCGAATGCGAGACTGAGAGGTTGGACGAAGGATAGCCTGGCCGAGAGTCCCAATCCGGACACCAATCCTACGCCAGCCCCAGCATCCCGGCGCACTGGGCGGCAGCTTCGTCCACCTTGCCGAAGTCCACGGCGGCGCGGTAGTAAGTCTCCAGCTCGTCGTGGCAGGCTTTGGCCTGTGCCATCAGGTCGGCGGCCTGTTCCAAAAGCTCTGCTGCCGCCCGCTCGTTGAAGCGGAGACGGGCGCGGTAGCCCGCCAGATTTTCCCGGTCCACGAAACGGGTACACCGGACGGCTTGCACGCCGGGCAGCTGCACCGGGTGCCACCGGTTGTCGGTGAGGAAAGCCAGCCGGAGGGCCGGGATGAAGAGATGGTCTATCTTGTCGTCGGGGTGCATGGCGCAGGGGCAGGTGATGATGTGGTAGCCCCGGGCCAGCGCCTCGGCCCGGATGAGCTCGAGAAGCAGGCGGGAGACGGCGCCGTAGTCGTCATGGAAGACCACATACCGGTCGGCCAGTGCCTGTACGGTGCCGCGGTAGAAGACCGGCCCTTTCGGAGTGATGGCCGACAGCAGCCGCAGCTCTTCGCTGGCCAAGGCCCCCTCGGGCAGGCGGGGGAGAGTCCGGGCGCAGAGCCGCTTGACGTAGCGGCGGACTTTCTCGAAGTTGGCACTGCACGCCTCAGCCCGACGGCTGTCCAGCAGCAGGCTCCCGGCAGATGCGATATACCGCGCGGCCCGGCTGCGCAGAGCAGTGTTCTGGGCGAAGAGCCGCTTCACCTCGTCGGCGTGGGCGTGGAGGGCGTCGGCGTCCAGTGTGTGGTACAGGCTCACCACCTGCTCCTCTGCACCCGGGGCGTCCGGCTCCATGACATGGGGTGCGGTGGCGTCCACGATGGCGGCGCGCTTGTCGAGAAAGATGACGCCGTCCAGACTGTCGGGGTCGCTGGCGCAGTGGATGCGCTGGATAGGCTCCCCCTTCTGCTCGGCCTTGACGGCCAGCCGCTTCATCAGCGTCGATTTGCCGCAGCCCGGCCCGCTTTTGATGAGATACATCTGCATCCCCGGTTCCCGCCGAAGCGGCTCAAAATAGCCCTTGAACCCGGCGGGGGTGGTGGTCCCCAGAAAGAAATCAACAGAATCGCTGCGTACAGCATTCATACTCAAACACCTCACTTTTGCTATAGGGTATGCAAAAATGAGGTGGAGGGTGACAAATCAGTAGGTATGCTCGCACACCTCGTGTATTTTATCCCGCAGGGCCACGAAGTCGCCGAAAGCCTCCGGCTTGTTCTGGGGCTGACGGAGCAGGGCGGCGGGGTGGAACGTCCCCATGAAGAGGATGCCGTTCTTCTCAATAAAGGTGCCGTGCTCCTTCGTCACCGAAAAGTCGTTGCGGATCATCCGCTGGGCGGCGATGCGGCCCAGGCAGACGACGATTTTAGGCCGCAGCAGACGGAACTGCTCCCGCAGCCAGGGCATACAGGCCTCGCTCTCGGCGGGCAGGGGGTCGCGGTTCTGGGGCGGGCGGCACTTGACGATGTTGGCGATATAGCAGTTGGAGGCACGGTCGAGGTCGATGGCGAAGAGGTATTTGTCCAGCAGCTGGCCGCTGCGTCCCACGAAGGGCAGGCCCTGCTCGTCCTCGCTCTGGCCGGGGCCTTCGCCCACGAAGAGCACCTCGGCATTCTCCACGCCCTGCCCGAACACCACGTTGTGCCGGGTGGTGTGCAGTGGACAGCGCTGGCAGGCGAGACAGTCGGTTTTCAGTGTTTCCCAATCCATAAGCTCGGTATCCTCTCACAAACTAAATGACATTTTCTTAACAAATCATCGCACGATTTCTTCCTTAAAATATACCACAAAATTCAAGATTTGTCTTGAAGTTTTCTGACTCTGTGCTAGAATAAAAAAGAAGGGCATATCTGTGATGCCCGGGAATAATTGCAAAGTAATTTCGGAGGTAATCAACAATGGCTGATATGTTTGCACCCCTGGTAGCCCAGCTGAAGGCAAACCCCAAGACGATCGTTTTTACCGAGGGCAATGACCCCCGCATCCTGGAGGCCGCAAGCAAGCTGCTGGCTGAGGGCGTGTTGAAAGTTGTTATGGTCGGCAACGAGGCAGAGTGCAAGGCTGCTGCCGCTGCTGGCAATTTTGATATTTCCGCTGCTGAGATCATCGACCCTGAGAACTACGCCGGCTTCGATGAGATGGTCAACACCATGGTCGAGCTGCGCAAGGGCAAGCAGACCGCAGAGGAGTGTACTGCTCTGCTGAAGAAGTCCAACTACTTCGGTACTATGCTGGTCAAGATGGGCAAGGCTGACTGCCTGCTGGGCGGCGCTACCTACTCCACCGCCGACACCATCCGTCCCGCTCTGCAGCTGGTCAAGACCAAGAAGGGCGCTCATCTGGTGAGCTCCTGCTTCATTCTGGACCGTGACTGCGGCGAAGAGGGCCTGAAGCGCATCGCTATGGGCGACTGCGCCGTCAACATCGACTACACCGATACTGTCGATAAGGCTACCGGCGAGGTCAAGGTCGCTGCTTCTGCCAAGCTGGCTGAGGTGGCTGTCGAGACCGCTAAGACCGCTAAGCTGTTCGGCATCGACCCGAAGGTCGCTGTCCTGAGCTTCTCCACCAAGGGCTCCGGCAAGGGCGGCACCGTCGCTCTGAGCCACGACGCTGTCATCAAGGCTCAGGAGATGGCCCCCGAGCTGGCTATTGACGGCGAGCTGCAGTTCGACGCAGCCGTTGCTCCCGAGGTCGCACAGGTCAAGTGCAAGGGCAGCAAGGTCGCCGGTCAGGCCAACACCTTCATCTTCCCCTGCATCGAGGCCGGCAACATCGGCTATAAGATCGCACAGCGTCTGGGCGGCTACGCTGCCTACGGCCCCATCCTGCAGGGCCTGAACGCTCCCATCAACGACCTGTCCCGTGGCTGCAACGCCGACGAGGTCTACAAGATGAGCCTCATCACCGCCTGCCAGTCCTGAGCTGACACCCGGTTGAACTGAAAAGCTGAAAAGAGCCGCTGCCGCATTTTGCGGGCAGCGGCTCTTTTGGCTATACATCGACTGCGGTTTATGGTATGATAAGCATAAGAAGCCCCGGCAGAGAAGGAGAACATTCGAACGTGAAAATAAAAGCTTTGTCCTTTGTCTTCATGGCGGTGCTGCTTTTATGCGGCTGTGGGCAGAAGAGCGAAACGGCGGCTGCGACCCCGGCTCAGGCGGTCACAGCGTCTGCTGCCCAGAGCGGTACGGTTCGTCCGGTGAGTACCGGCGTTACGCCGGAACAGTTCGGGACGAAGGGCGACGGTATCGCGGACGACCTGCGGGCTCTGCAGGCCGCGATGCAGCAGGCCAGCGCGGCCGGTCGGCCTCTCGAGCTGACGGCGGGGGCGGTCTACCGCTTCTCCTCCTGCCTCGGGCTGCCCAGCGGACTGACCATCCAGGGAAACGGCGCTGTCCTGCTCAGTGATATTCAGTACCCTGACCTGAAAGAGGACCGTGTGGCGGTGGAGCTTATGAAAGACTCTGATGATGACCGCGCCCACGACGTCCGGCTGGAAAATGTGACCTTCCGGGCAGCGGACAGCTGTCAGGCCAACTATATGCTCCGGGTGATGCTCGCCCGCAATGTGGAATTTGTGGGCTGCACCTTCGACTGTGAGCCCAACGAGTGGGGGCGCTGCGCCGCCGACCTGTATGGCGGCAACGAGAATATCCGTTTTGAGGGCTGTGTATTCCGCCAGATGACCTCCGGCGCGTCCGGCGGCATCTGGGTGCGCAACTGGACAGACAGGGTGGAGAGCCGGAATATCCGCTTCCAGAACTGTGAATTTTACAAGTCCGGTGCCGACGAGCTGCTGGCGGTCTGGGGATGGGGCGGCGCGGTGCGGGATGTCGTCCTCTCGGGCTGCAGCTTCTATGAGACACAGACACAGGAGGGGCTGGATGCCGATCATCGCCCGGTGTGGTTCATCACGCTGGGGCAGAGCGGCATCACAGACGTCCGGATGGAGGATTGCACCGTCCGTGCGGAGTATTGCGAGACCATTTTCCGTATGGTAGGCGATAAGACCCGCGCCGTCGTGGACAACTGCGACATCACCATGAGACAGCCGGACAGCATGGCAAAGCACGATATGAAAAAGGGCGCGAACCCCATGCTGGCCCGGGGCAATGACCGTGCCGACGGCAGCACGGTCATCCAGAACAGCCGCATCACCTTGAGCGGCGATAACGGGCGGCGCATCTGCTATCAGCTCAGCGCCTTGAAAGGAAATACGCTGGACGTCTCCCTCGGCTACGGCATCACCAGCACGAAGGAAGTCAGCGGCAACACCATCCGGGGCCGGATACGGCATAAAGTCTTTCAGGACTGCTCCGGCGTGGAGAATAACAATGTAGAAGTGCGGAGATTCTCGATTCTGGGATGAACCGCTCATAAAAAGGAGGTTTTATCATGCGAAGAAAATTTATTGCGGCGGTCACATCGGGCGTTCTGGCCCTGACGGTCATGGCAGCTCTGCCCACCCATGCGGAGGCGGTGAGCATCTGGCTTGACCTTACCCCGGGGACGGAGAGCGTCGAGACGTTCCAGTACAAGGACTATGCAGACCGCTATTCGGACGCCTACGAGCTCTATGGCTATGACGCTGAGGCGCTGTTCAACCACTATGAGACGGTCGGCAAGGCCGAGAACCGGGTAGGACGCTTCAAGAAGACGCCGGAAGAAGATGACCGGCATCCCTATGTGTGGGACGCCGATGAGCCGCTGGACCCGCTGCCGCCTTTGGACTTTCACGCGCAGCCGGACTGGTTCGATGCCCGTACCCTCCCGGAGAACCTGTCCAACGTCCGTATCATAAAAGAATATGAGCAGCTGGAAGCCTTTATAGAGAAAGACGAGTGGATCGGAGACCCCGTTCTGGTGCGGAAGGAAGAGCTCCTGACGGAGATGAGCAGCCGCGTCCGGAACTATGACGGCCGGCGCGGCGGAGCTGACTATCTCCGCGCCATCAGTCAGGACATCGACGTGCTGCTTGATTTCATGGGATAAGGATGCTATAAGATGAAAAGGGAAGAGCCTCACTGCAAAGCGGTGAGGCTCTTCCCTTTGGTGGAGCACAGAGGGTTCGTCTGGCTCACGTTTGGTGGAGGCGATGGGAGTCGAACCCATGTCCGAAAAGAGTTCAGCGTAGGTGTCTCCGGGTGCAGGCGATCTACAACATTCCCTCCGCGTCACGCCGGTCGTCAGGCTAACGCTTCAGTAGCTTCATGAGTTCCTGCCGGTCCGCAAAGCTTAGGTCCGTTCAGGTGCTGTGTCTAAAGGACGCCCCGGCCCCACACGACACAAGAGTGGGCGGAACGCGCAGCACTCAGGCTGCGAGCAACTGATAATTATTGTTGTCAGTTAATTTTTTGGAGGAGTTTAGAGCAGTTCCTCCACTGCTACCCGCTGCCCAGGCCTCGCTCCCCCCGTCGAAACCTTTACGCCCCCATAAAGCGCATGTTGCCATGCGCAGAAAGCTTGGTGTTCTCAGGGCAGGAATGCTGCCTGAAAGAGATTTAGTAGAATTTGCCGTTGGACTTCACAGCCCGGTCGATGGAGCGCTTGGCGTCGCGCTTGGCGGCGTCGGCACGCTTGTCGTAGAGCTTTTTGCCCTTGCACAGGCCGACTTCCATCTTGACGCGGCCATGCTTGAAGTAGAGAGAAAGGGGAACGAGGGTGTAGCCCTGCAGCTTGCACTGCTGGTGCAGACGCCGAATCTCGGTCTTGTGGGCCAGCAGACGCCGCACCCGCAGAGGATCCTGATTGAAGATGTTGCCGTGGTCGTAGGGAGTGATGTGCATTCCCTTGACCAGCAGCTCGCCGTCCTCAATATCGACCCAGCTGTCTTTCAGGTTGACGCCGCCGGCACGCAGGCTCTTGACCTCGGTACCTTTCAGCTCGACGCCCGTTTCCAGCGCTTCGAGCACGAAATACTCGTGACGCGCCTCGCGGTTTGTGGCGATGGTCTTTGTCGCCGGACATTCCTTGGTAGGTGCCATGAAGCGCGCCTCCTTTCCTTTGCTGTCTTGTCATTATATCACATTTTGCTGGATTTTCAAGAGCGATTTTTGAAAGAATCGTTAAGGTTCTATAAAATCTGCTCTTTACAGCTCGTCGCGGCCGGAGAGCGCGCGATAAAGCGTCGTCTCATCGGTGTACTCGAGGCTGCCGCCCACAGGCAGACCGTAGGCCAGACGAGTGGTCTTGATGCCCAGGGGCTTGATGAGCTTTGCCAGATACATGGCCGTGGCCTCGCCCTCGACGGTGGGGTTCATGGCCATGATGACCTCTTTCACCTCGCCGCTGCCCAGCCGGGCCAACAGCTCCTTTACCGAGAGCTGTTCGGCACCGATGCCGTCCATGGGGCTGATGAGGCCGTGGAGGACATGATACAGGCCGTGGTACTCCCGGGTGCGCTCAAAGGCCTGCACATCGCGGGGCGTCTCGACCACGCAGATGGTGGAGCGGTCCCGCTTGGCGCTGGAACAGATGGGGCAGAGCTCGGCCTCGGTGTAGTTCTGGCAGACGCGGCAGCGGTGGAGCCGGGTGTGGGCGTTCTGGATGGCCTCGGCCAGTGCCGCGGCGTCCGCGTCCGACATACTCAGCACCTGATAGGCCATCCGGGTCGCGCCCTTGCGGCCGATGCCCGGGAACTGGCTGAACTGCTCAATAAGCTTTTCCAGCGGCGCTGCGGTGTAACCCATGCGTATCCCTCCCGCTTAGAGGCCGGGGATGTTCAGACCGCCGGTCAGCTTGCCCATCTCGGCCTCGGCAGTTTCGTCCACCTGCTTGACGGTGGCGTTGACGGCGGCGGCCACCAGGTCTTCCAGCATCTCGATGTCGTCGGGGTCAACGGCCTCGGGCTTGATGGTGATGCCAAGGATCTCATGCTTGCCGTTCATGCGCACGGTGACCATCTCGCCGGAGGCGCTGCCGGTGTACTCGGCGGCTTCCAGCTCGGCCTGCTTGGCCTTCATGTCATCCTGCATCTTCTGAGCCTGACGCATCAGGGCGTTCATATCGGGGCGGCCAAAGCCTGCGGGCATTCTTGCTTTCATAATTGGTTCTCCTTTTTGATGTTCGATTGAGCTTTTATAGAAAACCTCTCCGTCACGGCTGACGCCGTGCCACCTCCCCTATCGAGGGGAGGCTTTGGCATACCGGAAAACTTTCCCTCTTCGCCAGAGGCTCCCCTCGGTAGGGGAGCTGTCTGCGAAGCAGACTGAGAGGTTATTTTCGTTTCTTCGCGCTGTCCTCAATGCTCACGTCCAGACCCAGCTTTTCCAGCGCATGGAGTGACTGTTCGGCATTGGAGGTGTGCTTTGCGGCGGTGCGGGGCTCGTAGGGGCCGATAGGCACCGCGACGCCTGACACCTGCGCGATGAGCTTTTTGATGAGACGCTGGCTGTCCTTGTTGACACGGATGAAGTCCCGGAAGGTCTTGCCGCCGTCGATGAGCACCCGTGTGCCATCGAAGTACGCCTTCGATTTGCGCAGATAGCTGTGGAGCATCGGGTCCTTCTCCTGTAAAAGCTTGACGACCTCGCTCCACTGCTCGAAGGGATTGACGCCCTCTGCGGCCACCTTGCGGGGTCGGCTGAGAGCCGGGTCGGCGGTGTACTCCGGGGCAGGTGCTGCCGGCGAGACCGTTGCAGCGGGCTCAACCAGGCTCTCTTCCGGTACGGGCGGTACCGGCGCAGTGACCGGCGCAGTCGGCTCATCCCAGGGCAGGGGGGCCGACTCCGTCACCGGCGGCTCGTCGGGCGGTGGTGGAAGCTCTTCGTCTGCGGGCGCGGGGGACTCCGGAATATCCGGGACAGCGGCCTTCGACTCTACAACGGGCGCAGGAGCAGGTTCCTTTTCCGCTGCCGGTGCGGCCATAGGTTCCACGGGTGCAGCAGGTGTACTCATGAAAGGCTGCGGCGCAGACTGGATCGGTGCCGCAACAAAGGGCCGGACGGCCGGTGCAGCAGGAGTGGCAGCCTGCACAGTCGTTGCCGCCACGGGGACGGCTGCGGTCTGCGGCGGCTCCGAGAGGGTGAAGAGGGCCAGTTCCAGCTCGATGCGCTGGTCACTGCCCCGGGTCATATGCTCAAGGGCGTTGCCCAGCGTACGGATGGCCCGGATGGCCTCCCGCTGGCCCAGTTGAGGGCCTTTTTCGAGGTACTGCTGTTCCTCTTCGGGGGAAACACCGGACAGCAGGCTCTGCCCGCCGGGCAGAGCCGCCAGCATCAGGGCGCGGTAGTGGGCGATGAGCTCTTCCGTCAGACGCTTCACATCCACCGACTGCTGCCGCAGTGCGGCCAGCTGAGCCAGCGCCGCTGCGCCGTCCTGCGCTTCCAGAGCATCCGAAATATGGAACAGGTAGCTCCGGTCGGTGACGCCCGCCATCCGGCGGACAACATCGGCATCGATTTTTGAGGTCACGCCGGCGCAGGTGTCGAGGATCGAGAGGGCGTCGCGCATGGCACCGTCAGCCAGACGGGAGATGAGCTCTGCACCACCGGTCGTCAACTCTAAGCCCTCCTGACCGGCGATATACTCGACCCGCTGGGCGATGTCTTCCGGCCCGATGCGGGTGAAATCGTACCGCTGGCAGCGGGAGAGGATGGTGGCCGGGACTTTCTGGATCTCGGTAGTGGCGAGGATAAAGATGACGTGGGAGGGCGGCTCTTCCAGCGTTTTCAGTAACGCGTTGAAGGCCGCTGTGGACAGCATGTGTACCTCGTCGATGATGTATACCTTATAATGACAGGCACTGGGGGTGTAGGCTGTCTCGTCCCGCAAGTCGCGGATGTCGTCCACACCGTTGTTGGACGCGGCGTCCATCTCCACCACGTCGAGGATGCTGCCGTTGTCGATGCCCTTGCAAATCTCGCACTCGCCGCAGGGGTCGCCGCCCTTGGGGTGGAGGCAGTTGACCGCCTTGGCAAAAATCTTCGCGCAGCTGGTCTTGCCTGTGCCGCGCACGCCGGTAAACAGATAGGCGTGGCCTACGCGGCCCGACGCTACCTGGTTGCGCAGCGCCGTGACGATGCCGCGCTGTGCGACGACATCCTCAAACCGCTGGGGTCTCCATTTGCGGTATAATGCGCGATACATCGGTGCTTCCCTCCCGTCAGTAATAAAAAATCGGACAGCGCTGACGGGGTTTGACCCCCGCCTTGCGTAACTCGGCATACGGATGCAGGCTGACTGAAACGCACGGGGCGCGCCGCTTAAGGCTGCTTGGTTCCCCACCTGACCTGGTTCACTGCGGCTCCATCGTACAGGACCCGCATCCGTATGCCGAACCACGCAGCAGGCGCTGTCCGACAAGGCACACGATTCGTGTGCCTTAGTATTGTACCACAGTTCGGTGAGGAATGCAAGAGGAAGCTAAGGCTGCTCCCATCCGGCCCGCAAAAGCTCCAGTGCGTGTGTTTCAAGCCGGGAAACGTAACTCCGGCTTATTTGGAGCAGCTTTGCCGTTTCCAGCTGGGTCAGCGGCGGCTGGCCCGCCAGACCGTACCTTAACAATATGAGTTTCCGCTCCCGGGCAGGCAACCCCTCGATGAGGCGGCGCAGGCGCTGGGCGTCGTCCTGCTTTTCACAGCTGTCCTCCATGCAGAAGCCGTCCTGCAGCACATCGGCGAGGGTGAGGGCAGAGTCTTCTTTTCCGGCATCAAGAGTCTCCTGGAGCGAGAGGGTGGGGGCGTTCTTCCGCTCCCGCCGGAAGTGCATCCGGAGCTCGTTTTCGATGCACCGGCTGGCATAAGTGGAGAAGCGCGCCCGGCGGGTGGAGTCGAAGGTGTCCACGGCTTTCATCAGGCCAATGGTGCCGATGGAAATCAAATCGTCCTGCTCAGAGGGGAGAGCATAGTATTTCTTTGCGATGTGCGCCACTAAGCGCAGATTGTGGCGGATGAGCTTTTCCCGGGCGGATGAATCGCCGGCCCGCAGGGCGGCGAAAGTCCGGATCTCTTCCTGTGGGCTGAGCGGGCGGGGGAAACTGCCCGCTTCCAGATGGAGCGCAAGCACGAGGAATTTGGATGCAAAAAATTGCAGCAGGGTCAACAGCATACGGAACACCTCCAAAACCGTTCTCCCATACAATATGAACGGGGAAAGAGGGTTCAGAATCGTTTTCTGCTTGTAGAAAAAGGTAGTCTGTGGCAGGATGAGTATATGACAGGGGAGCAGTGCTACCCAAAGGCTCTCCGGGGGCTTTTTGCGTTTCGGCATCTTTTCGGCAGGGAAAGCATGGTGTGATCCGGATGGCATAGGGCAGGGGTCAGGCCAAGCCGTCCAAGCTCTTCAATCAGGCTGGAAAAATCGCTGATGTTGCGGCTGATGCGGTCCAGACGGTAGACCACGATGGCACGGATCTTCCGCTCTTTGGCGGCGGTCATCATCTTTTTGAAGTCTGGGCGGTTCAGGTTGCCGCCGGAAAAGCCTTCGTCCTCAAAGACGACCGCTTGCTGTGCTGCGGCATCGCCGTAGTGGGTGCGGATATATTCGCGGCAGAGGTCGATCTGATTTCCGATGCTCTCGCCCTTGCCGGTGTAGCGGGATTTGCGGGAATAGATGGCAATGGTGTCGGCAGTTTTGGCCATGAGATACTCCTCCTGTTGTCTGGTGACCGTAGATGCGGCTATTGCAGCATGACAAGCCATTTTTGTAAAGAAAAATAACGATAGTTATACATATTTCATCACAAACAGAACGGAGGTGTCAAGGATGTAAACGGTCAAAAAAGGTGGGCTACGAACTTGCCATGCGTTTTACCAAGGGCAAGCACGCCTTTGTAGTAGCGGACCGGCAGCACATCCACAACCATGTGATTTTCAACTCTACGGCACGGGATGGCACCAGAAAGTTCCGGGATTTTTTCTTTTCGGCGTTGGCAGTGCAGCGGTTGAGCGACCTGATTTGCTTACAGGGATCAACTTGCGTAAATTTTCACGCAGATTGGCCTTTCTTTTTTACACAACCAATGCCAATTAGTGCTTGAAAACGAAACGCTGCGCAAGTATACTATACTAGTTATGTTGTACAAGTTTGAACGTGCGTTAGTATATCAGTTGGCTGTAAAAGACCTACCAGAATTGAAATGCGCGGCAGGATCAAAACCTTACGAGGATGAAAATGAAATTCGATAGAAGACTTACAGATGAAATCTACACTTCCGATACAGTAAGGCTGGGAAAAAATGCATTTCAGGCCATGCAGGAGACAATCTACCATAATGGCGGTGTCGGAACCATTACCGGGTACTATGATGCCGAATTGTCGATCCTGTCGGTCAGTGATCTGTTGCTGCATAATCTGAACCACAGCTATGAGTCCCTGATGGAGCAGACAAAGGGTTCGCTGAAGAATCTTTTCTATAAGAGAGATGCCACATTCCTCGACAATGCGCGCTTTCGTCAGATCAAGGGCGAAGGAGAAGGCCGGATCCTTACAGCAGATGGCTCTCCCGTCTATGTGCGTCTCTATAAAGAAGATGCAGTCGATACGGATGGAACACCGATCTGGATCATGTCAGTACAGATGAACTGGGCGTATGAGAACCTTGCGCTGGTCAACGAATCCATCCATTCTGCGCTGTGGTATTTTGAGTGTAATGAAAACGGTGAGATCGTTCAAGTGAACTGGAGCCATGCGTTTCGGCAGATCCTTGGTTATCATGACATTCTGGATTTTCCGAACAAACTGGATTCTTGGTCGAACCTTCTGCACCCGGAGGACTATGACCGGGTAATGCAGCTGCTTTTGGAAACGATCGCGGACAAAACCAATGCTACAAAATATAATGTTGAGTACCGACTGAAAATGCAGGATGGCCAATACCAGTGGTTCCGGGCATCGGCGGAGGTGATACGCCGTCTGGATGGCTCGGCAAATCGAATTGCCGGAATCATCAGCAACATTGACGCGGAAAAAAGAAGCCGGATGCAGGCGCAGCGGGCAGCAGCATTTCACCGTGCATTTACCAGCGCAAACCTCTGCGAATACTATGTAAATCTGGAAAAGAACACCTTCGATACTTTCAAAGTGGAGCCCTCTTTGATGACGGCCTTTGAGCAGAACCACACATGGGATGGACTGGTCAGATTCTTTGTGGACAACTATGTGGTTGAAGAGGACAAAAAGCCTGTAACGAATTTCTATAATCGCGCTTACATCACGGAAAAATTAAAGGGTCTGGAGACAGAGCTGTGTCAGGAGTGCCGCATCGTTCTGAATGGGGAAGAACGATGGGTTCGCAACGTGGTCATGCGCGGTGAGATCGAAGATTCGGAATATGCGATGATCTTCCTGCGGGACATCACAGAGTCCAAAGCAGAGACGGCACGGCGGATGCAGATGGCCTCAGATAACGCATCGATGGATCTTTTGATCAAGAGTATGGTGCATCTGCTGGACCGCTTTGTCGTCTGCGATCTGGAGAATGACCGGTATCGGTTCTACAATCTGCAAGGTGAAATGATATACGCGCCGACGGGGACATACCATGATTTTGTGGAGCAGGTGGTTGCAAAGTATAAGACACTGGAACCACTGGACGCACTGGCTGCTTTGATTTTGCCGGAAAATATCCGCAAGAATTTGCAGGATGAGAACGACATCTACAAATTTGAATACTGCTCCATAGATGAGAACACCTATAAGATCGCTTCCTTCATTCCGCTGGAGTGGAATGGCACAAAGCTGGTCAAAGCACTGTTGGCCTCTATGGATGTGTCACAGGAGAAAAAGGCCGAGATCGAATCCCATAAGGCACTGAAGGAAGCGTACCGGGCAGCGGAAAACGCAAGCCGCGCCAAGACAGAATTTCTCTCCAATATGTCCCATGATATCCGTACACCGATGAATGCAATCGTTGGCTTGACCGCCATTGCGGGTGCGAATATCGAGAGTCAGGACAGGGTGGTCGAGTGCCTTGGCAAGATCACAAAATCGAGCCGTCATCTGTTGGGACTGATCAATGAAGTGCTGGATATGGCCAGAATCGAGAGCGGGCGAATGAGCCTTGCCGAGGAGGATTTCAGCCTGCCGGAGCTGGTCGATAACCTGCTCACCCTCACAAAACCGGCAATCGACGAGCACAAACATCAGCTCGAAGTCCACGTTGAGCACATTGAGCACGAAGCCGTCTGCGGCGACAGTCTGCGCATCCAGCAGGTCTTTGTGAACCTGATGAGCAACGCCGTCAAGTACACCCCGGATGGAGGAAACATCACCCTTACGATTGAGGAAAAACCGAATGGCTTCTCGGAGCTTGGCTGCTACGAGTTTTCCATCGAGGACAACGGCATCGGTATGACGCCGGAATTCCAGAAGATCATGTTCGAGCCGTTCAGCCGGGCAGACGATCACCGGACGACCAAGGTGCAGGGCACCGGTCTTGGCATGGCCATTGCAAGAAACATCGTCAACCTGATGAATGGTGACATTCAGGTCGAAAGCGCTCCCAACAAGGGAACGAAGATCACGGTCACGGTCTATCTGAAGCTTCAGGAGAACGAGAAGGAACAGGAAAAAGAACTGCTCGATCTGCCGGTACTGGTCGTGGACGATGACAAGACCTGCTGCGAAAGCACCGTTGCGACCCTTCAGGAGATCGGCATAGCGGGCGAATGGGTCCTGACCGGTAAGGAAGCTGTGGAGCGCTGCTATGCGCGTCATGAGACCAACAGTGACTATTTTGCGGTGATCCTGGACTGGAAGATGCCGGAAATGGACGGTATTGCAACCGCCAGAAAAATCCGGGAACGGGTAGGAGAAGAGGTCACAATCATCATCCTGACTTCCTTTGATTTCAGCGAAATTGAAGAAGAAGCCAGAGCGGCGGGCGTGAATGCGTTTATGGCAAAACCGCTGTTCCGTTCCCGTCTGACGGCAACTCTGCGGCAGTTTACATCCGGGAAGAAGGAGAAAAACGCCCGGAACTATCTGGAAGACTTTGCGAAGGAAAACTATGCGGGTAAGCGGATCCTTCTTGTGGAAGATAACGAGTTGAACCGTGAGATCGCAACCGAGATCATAGGCATGACGGGCGTGACCATCGACAGCGCTGAAAACGGAAAAATTGCAGTCGAAAAGGTGATGGAAGCGCCGGAAAAGTGGTACGATCTCATTTTTATGGACATCCAGATGCCCATCATGAATGGTTACGAAGCCACTGCTGCGATCCGTGCGCTTACCGGCAACCGTGGAAAGGTACCCATCATTGCCATGACGGCAAATGCCTTTGCCGAGGACGTGCAGCTGGCAAAGAACACCGGTATGAACGAGCATATCGCCAAACCGCTTGATTTGAATAAGCTGAACGATGTGCTGAAACAGTGGCTGTGATCTGTGCATTGCAGTAAGGTACATTATACTGAAGAACGCCGAGGAACTTCCCGTTGGAAAGGTGTCCTTGGCGGCTTTTTTGTATATAGGGCAGCAATTCTTGACCGTTTTTTGTGAAGGTGATGAGTTACGAGATGGAGCACAGCTTTCTTTGCAATGATCTCGGTTGAATGCAACTGCACATATAAAGCAAAAAGGAATATCCCTACTTGTAAATCTGCTGTAGAAAATCACCTGAGTTTGGGTAAAATTAACAAAGCGAAAAAGAAGCCCGTTTCTATCTTGACACACAGCAAAGAATATGGTACTGTAATCATGCATAGAATAAATTGTGATTCAAGTGCTTAATTTGTCTGTGCCTTACAAAAAAGAAAATTGTACGTGAGCAGCGTCGTTGGATTGTTACCGTTTGGCGGGCTAGACCAACTCTGCATAGCACAAGCCGAAAGCGTGTTTCAGCCTTCGGTATGTTTGCTGTGTCAAGAGTGGTCTTTTTTTATTGCCTTTTTCAACCTGAGGAGGAGAAACAATGCAATATACCGTCAAAAAACCGATCAACAACAACATTCTGCGCGTGGTGGATCCCACGGGCTGTGAGCTGATCGTCACCGGGCGCGGTCTGGGCTTTGGCGTTAAGCCGGGCTATAAAATCGAGGCTGAAACCGTGGAGCGCAGCTACCGCATGACCAGCCCTGCCGTGCAGCAGAAGTTGGTGGAACTTCTGGAACAGATCCCGTATGAGCATCTGCTGCTCACCGATGAGCTGGTGGCAATGATCCGCAGTCGGGTGAACTACCCGCTGAACGAGAGCCTGCTCATCACGCTGGCCGACCACATCAGCTTTGCCATCCAGCGCAGCGAACAGGGGATTCGCTTTTCCAACCCGCTGATGGCTCCCATTCGGGAATTTTATCCGGAAGAGTATCGCCTTGGTATGGAGTGCCTTGCCACCATCCGCCAGCGCTGCCATGCAGAACTTTCGGACGACGAGGGCGGCTTCATTGCGCTGCACATCGTCAACGCAGAGCTCAACACCACAATGAGCGTGGTGAACGATGTCACCCGCTTTGTGGATGGCTGCGTGCAGGTGGTGGAATACTTTTACAACTGCCATTTTGACCGGGATGCACTGGATTTCAGCCGCTTTACAGTGCATTTGCGTTTTTTTGCGCAACGCGTATTTCAAGGAAAACAGGAACAGGAACACGATACCCACGACGAAGTGTTCCGCGCCCTGATCGCCCGCAATTGCAGCGAACACTACAAATGCGCCTGCTGCATTGCGGAGTATGTCCGCAACACCTGGCACAAGGAGCTTTCGGACGAGGAACTGGTGTTCCTTACGATCCATCTGAAACGGATTCGGATGGGAAAATAAGCTCTTTTGCTTCACTTTTGATTCTCCACAGGTCTTTCCTGTGTGGATATATATGCTGGATACGAACTTGAGAAAAGGAGAACTGAAGATGAAAGACAAGATCTTTGGCGTGCTGCAGCGCGTGGGACGTAGCTTTATGCTGCCCATTGCGCTGCTGCCTGTAGCGGGCCTGCTGCTGGGTATCGGCAGCTCGTTCACCAACGAAACCATGCTGGCGGCCTATGGCCTGAACAGCGTCATCCACCCCGGTACCCTGATCTACACCATTCTGGACGTGATGAGCCAGACCGGCAGCGCCGTGTTCAACAATCTGGCGCTGCTGTTCGCCATGGGCGTGGCCATCGGCATGGCTCGCAAGGAAAAAGAGGTGGCCGCCCTGTCCGGCGCAGTGGCCTATATCATTATGAATACGGCCATTCAGGCCATGATCAATGCGGCAGGCGGCGTAGAAGCGATGCCTGCCAACTCCACCACCACCATGCTGGGTATCACAACCCTGCAAATGGGTGTGTTCGGCGGCATCGTGGTTGGTCTGGGCGTGGCAGCGCTGCACAACAAGTTCTATAAGATCGAGCTGCCGCAGGTGCTGGCCTTCTTTGGCGGCACACGCTTTGTGCCCATCGTCAGTTCTATTGTGTATCTGGTGGTCGGCATTGCCATGTTCTATATCTGGCCGGTGGTGCAGAGCGGTATTGCCGCGCTGGGTGCACTGGTGCTGGCTTCCGGCTACGCAGGCACCTTTATTTACGGCCTGCTGGAGCGTGCGCTGATCCCCTTTGGACTGCATCATGTGTTCTATATGCCGTTCTGGCAGACCGCTGTGGGCGGCACCGCCATCATCGATGGCGTCACCGTGACCGGCGCACAGAACATCTTCTTTGCTGAGCTGGCTTCCAAGTCCACCACTGTGTTCTCGGTCAGCGCTACCCGTTTCATGGCCGGTAAGTTCCCCTTTATGATGTTCGGTCTGCCCGGCGCGGCGCTGGCGATGTACCAGTGCGCCAAGCCGGAAAAGAAAAAGGTTGCAGGTGGCCTGCTGCTGTCTGCCGCCTTGACGGCTTTCCTCACCGGCATCACCGAGCCGCTGGAATTTACCTTTATCTTTGTGGCTCTGCCCATGTACGCCGTGCACTGTGTGCTGGCCGGTCTGTCCTTCATGCTGATGCACATCCTGAATGTGGGCGTGGGCATGACCTTCTCCGGCGGTCTCATCGACCTGGTGCTGTTCGGTGTGATGCAGGGCAACGACAAGACCCACTGGATGTGGGTGGTCGTGGTCGGTGCGGTGTACTTTGTACTGTACTATATCATTTTCCGCTTTATGATCTCCAAGTTTGACTACAAGACCCCGGGCCGCGATGATGCCGAGGAAGTCAAGCTGTACACCCGTGCGGACGTGAACGCCCGCAGCGCCGCTTCCGGCAGCACCGCCCCCGCAGGGGATGATCCGGTCAGCGCCCTGATCGTAGAAGGTCTGGGAGGTGCCGACAACCTGTCCGACGTGGACTGCTGCGCCACCCGCCTGCGCTGCACCGTCAAGGATGTTGCGCTGGTCAAACAGGATGTGCTCAAGGCCTCCGGTGCCTCCGGCGTGATCTGCAAGGGCGACGGTGTGCAGGTGGTATACGGCCCCAAGGTGGCTGTCATTAAGGCAAAGCTGGAAGATTATCTGGAAAATGCACCTAAGACCCCGGCGGCGACCGCAACACCCGCCCCGGCAACGGCTCCCGCAACCCCGGCAGCAACCGCAAAGGATACCGTGCTGTCTGCCTGCCTGAACGGCACTGTAGTGCCGCTGGCCGATGTGAAGGATGAAGCCTTTGCCAGCGGTGCACTGGGGGACGGCATTGCCATTGAGCCCACCGATGGTGAACTGGTGGCACCTGCTGACGGTGAAATCTCCTCCACCTTTGAGACCCACCATGCCGTGGGCATGACCACGGCTGACGGTGCCGAACTGCTGATGCACATCGGCATCGATACGGTCAAGCTGGGTGGCAAGCACTTTACCTACCTCGTCAACGAGGGTGACAAGGTGAAGAAAGGTCAGCCGTTGATCCGCTTTGAACTGGAAGCCATTAAGGCCGAAGGCTATCCCGTGACCACGCCGCTCATTGTCTGCAATACTGATGACTATGCCGCTGTCGTGGCTAAAGCCAGTGGCACCGTAAAGCAGGGCGATGCGCTGCTGGAACTGAAGCACTAAGCGTTTCTCCCAAACTGTAAGGCAGGGTTGTTATAAAAGGGGGGCTGTTGCAAAATAGCCCCAACAAAAAAATGAGATAGACAACCCCCAAAAGGGGTTGTCTATCTCATTTTTTGTTGTAAGCTGAAACTGCAATGAACCAACTACAATATGAACAGTATCGCAAAGTTAATCAATCGGAATATCCTTGTTCCGACCATCCGAAATTATCTTTGATGCGGACAGAAAACTGTGCAGAAGGACGCTCGCAGACAGCAGAACACCCGCCAAACGAATACCTCCGAGGACTCTTCCCATTTGGGAGTTTTCCTCGGAGGCTTTTTTAGTTTATATAGCAGCGGTCCTATTTTATAAGCCAATCTTCACACAGCCGCTGGGCTTCGTCCTTTGTGCAGCAGGTGCAGTTGAAAAGTCTCCCACGGAAAGAGCAGTAAGTATATGTGGCACAGGCGGACGGAAAACTCTGCGGTTATTGCAATGAAGAGCTTTGCAATACCGAAAACGGACGGATGATCGTGGAGCTGTATCTGGGCAAACAGGAGTATCACGTCTCCAGAATTTTGTACTGAACAAAAAAGGGCTGCTGCACAGGGAACGGACCTTGTGCAGCAGCCCCTTATTATTGTATAAGATCAGTCCTTCTTCTCGGCGGTGCGAGCAAAGAAGTTGGCGAGGACGGCACCGGAAATGTTATGCCACACCGAGAACACAGCGCCGGGGATGGTTGCCAGCGGATACTGTGCAAAGTGGGCGGCAGCCAGAGAGGTGGCCAGACCGGAGTTCTGCATACCGACCTCAATGGAGATTGCACGGCACTTGGTGGAATCCAGCTTCAGCAGCTTGCCCACACCAAAGCCGGTGAGGTAGCCCAGCAGGTTGTGCAGAACGACCACCGCAAGGATCAGCAGACCGCTGGTCATGATCTTGGCAGAGTTTGCGGAAACAACGGCGCAGATGATGAGCACGATGGCGGTGGTGGAGATCAGCGGCAGCACCCGGACGGCGTTCTGGGTGAAGGCGTGGAAGAAGTGGTTGACCACAAAGCCCAGCGCGATGGGAACCAGCACCACCTTGACGATGGACAGGAACATATTCACCGGGTTCACATCCACACGCTGACCGGCATACAGCAGGGTCAGCAGCGGGGTGAGAAAGGGCGCCAGAACGGTGGAAACAGCGGTCATGCCAACGGACAGTGCAACATCACCCTTGGAAAGGTAGGTCATCACGTTGGAGGAGGTGCCGCCGGGGCAGGTACCCACCAGAATGACACCGATGGCCAGCTCAGTGGGCAGGTGGAACACCTGGGTCAGTGCCCATGCCAGAAAAGGCATCAGGGTGAACTGTGCCACGCAGCCAACGACCACGTCTTTCGGGCGGCTGAACACCACCTTGAAATCCTCCGGCTTCAGGGTAAGCCCCATGCCGAACATGACGATGCCCAGCAGGGTGTTGACCCATGCGGTCTTTACCACGCTGAAGGGACCGGGGAACAGCAGCGCCAGTGCTGCCACCACAATGACGATGGCGGCCATGTATTTACCCACAAAGTCGCTTACTTTTTCCAATGCTTTCATGATAAACTCTCCTTTTTCCAGAACACTTATTTTTGCGGATGCAAAGGCAATGAAACATCCGGAAAATGGCTTTCCCGCAAACAAAAACGCCTTTGTCCCCTACGGTTCGTAAGAGACAAAGGCGTATAAAATCCTCTGCGGTACCACTCTTATTGCCGGTGCAAAGCCCGGCCCCTCAGTGCGCATCCAACAATGCGCGGTCCGTGATAACGGGGACCTGCCGTTCCTGCTTACTGGGGCGGAAACACCGCCCATTCAGCCGGAAAGCTCGGAGAGGATCTTCCCACGGACGCCCTGCGCTGCCTTGCACCATCCGGCAGCTCTCTGCGGCATTCTTTCCGGGTACTCTTTCTCGTCATAGCCGAATATTTCACTGCCACGGAGTATACTCCTCTGCCGGGTCAAAGTCAATAAAAACGACCCCTCTAGTTTTTCATCTGGTTCACACCGAAAGTGAAAACGGCTCACACAATGACTGCTCCGGTGTTCCCAGCAGGCGGCAGCCTTTACCGTGCCGGTGACACAGAGCCACTTGCCGTTGCTTATGCCGCAGAGCGCTGCCGGTAAAGGCGCTGGAAGAGGATGGAAAGATTTCTCGAAAGGGATATTTATAGGACATTGTTCCTGTTAGAATAAGCTCAGAAAGAAAAGCAAAACACCCATCAGACGGAGGAAAATACAATGGCAAACGGTGATTACGGCTATTTCGGCAAAGGCGACACGGGCTATGCCCAGTACATGACGGCTTTCAACCGCAACTTCGGCGGCTCGTCCGGCGGCGGCGGTGGCGGCGGAAACCACAACAACAATGGCGGTGGCGGCGGCAGCAGGTGCGGCTGCCTGATCGCTATTGCAGTGGTCGTGGTGTTGATCCTGATCGTCTTGGGTGGCTGAATCAATCCCTGCAGGTGAAACACAGGTTTTCCCTGTGGGGATTTTTCGAATCTGCTTGTAGAAAACGGCGGTCCATGGTAGAATGAAACCAAAGAAAAACAGGAGGGCTTACACATGGTTTTAATGGTTGTGGATACACAGAAAGGTATCGTGGATGAACGCCTGTATGCGTTTGAAAAGTTTGTCAGCAATATCAGGGAATTGATCCGGACTGCCCGCGAACAGGGAATCGAGGTCGTCTATGTCCAGCATGACGATGGGCCCGGTACAGGCTTTTCCATCGGAGACGATGAATTTGAAGTCTATTCCGGGTTTGCGCCGCTGCTGACTGAAAAACGGTTCGTCAAAACCGTATGCAGTGCGTTCAAAAAAGAAAGCGGTCTGCTGGAATATCTGACGGAAAAGGGCGAAAAAGATGTGATGGTCTGCGGTATCATGACGGACTTCTGCATCAATGCAACGGTGGAGGCGGGCTTTGAGCATGGCCTGCACATGATCGTTCCTGCCTATGCAAATTCCACGAAGGACAACGAGTATATGACAGGGGAGCAGAGCTACCACTATTACAATGAATTCCTCTGGCCAGATTGTTATGCCGATTGCGTGCCTATGGAGAAAGCGTTGGAACTGCTCAAAAAGTGAGGAGTTTACAATGATTTCTGAAAAAGTAAAAAATCAGATTCAAGTGGTGCAGGGTGATATTACCAAACTGGACTGTGACGGCATCGTGAATGCGGCCAATCGGAGTCTGCTGGGTGGCGGCGGTGTGGATGGTGCCATCCACCGGGCAGCAGGGCCGGAATTGTTGGCGGAGTGTCGTACGCTGCACGGCTGCCGCACCGGCGAAGCAAAAATCACCAAGGGCTACCGGTTGAGAGCAAAGTATATCATTCATACGGTAGGCCCGATTTATTCCGGCACAGCAGAGGATGCCGCGCAGCTGGCGGACTGCTACCGCAATTCGCTGAACCTTGCCAAGGAGCATGATGTCCATAGCATTGCCTTCCCGGCAATTTCGACCGGCGTGTATGGCTACCCGCTGGAAGATGCCACGGAGATTGCGGTCAAAACAGTGGCGCAGTGGCTGGAAGCACATACGGATTACGCAATGCAGGTGATTTTCTGCTGCTTCGATGCCCGGACGGAGCGGGTGTATCAGGCAAGAGCTCTGCAACAGTGAAAACGGCAGGATGGTCGTGGAACTGTATCTTGGCAGGCAGGATGGACACAGCTCCCGAATCCTGTACTGAAAATGGAGTGAAGATTGAAATACAGAGAAATCGCAGACGGCATTTTTGTTGACCGTCCCAACCGCTTTATTGCCCATGTGGAAGTGAATGGAGCAGTGGAAACCGTCCATGTCAAGAACACCGGGCGGTGCAGGGAACTGCTGCTGCCCGGTACTGCGGTGCGGCTGGAAGTGTCGGACAACCCGAAACGCAAAACAAAATACGACCTTGTGGCGGTACACAAGCAGGGCCTCGGCTGGGTCAATATGGACAGTCAGGCACCTAACAAGGTAGTAGGAGAGTGGCTTGCAAAACAGGACTACGACTATATCAAGCCGGAATTCACCTATGGCAAGTCCCGCATCGACTTTTACATGGAAAAGGGCGAACAAAAGTACCTGCTGGAAGTCAAAGGCTGCACACTGGAAGTGGACGGTATCGGCTATTTCCCGGATGCACCCACCGAGCGCGGTGTGAAGCACCTGCACGAACTGGCGCAGGCACAGCGGACAGGATATCAGTGCGCTGTGGCCTTTGTGATTCAGATGGAAGGCATCACCGAGGTGCGGCCAAATGTCAGCACACAGCCGGAGTTTGGCACGGCACTGGCCGAAGCAAAGGCTGCAGGTGTGCAAGTGCTGTTTTTGATCTGCCATGTAGGGCGGGATAGTCTGGAAATCGTGGAGCAGAGGGAAGGGTGAAGACGGCAGAAAAACGCTTTGCGTGATTCAGTCACAGAAATCATAAATAGGAAATGTTATCATATAGACACAAGAAACACACCGATAACATTCCAATGGAGGATTTCGATATGAAGGCAAAGTTTTACATCTGCAATCACTGCGGCAACCTCGTCACTACCATCCATAACGCAGGCGTTCCGCTGGTTTGCTGCGGGGAGAAAATGAAAGAGCTGGTTCCCAATACGGTGGAAGCCAGCGGCGAGAAGCATCTGCCGGTGGCAGAGCTTTCCGGCAGTCGTCTCACGGTCACAGTGGGCGCGGTGGAGCACCCCATGGCGGATGTTCACTATATTCAGTGGATCTTCGTGGAGACTGAGAACGGCGGGCAGATCCGCTATCTGAATCCGGGGCAGGCTCCCAACGCGGTGTTTGAACTGGGAAGTGAAAAGCCGGTGGCTGTTTACGCATACTGCAATCTGCATGGGCTCTGGATGACGAAACTCTAATACAATCAATGCAAACGGGGAGTGATTTGATGTCACTCCCTGTTTTTTGATGAGAACTTTATGCGGTTCTTTTGGTTCGGAACTGTGTATAAATGGGATGGATAAAATGAGTAGGCACACTATATACGTTTGTTAAACGCTGACAGTGTTCAATTTTTTGCGTGGAATCGTGAAAATGAGACCTGTGAAAAACGTAGAAAAACGGACTATCTGCTGAACGGAGATGCACCGCATAACAACCATCTGAGGGAAAGGCTGACGTTTCTTGCACAGGAATTAGAAAAGATTACGGCGGATCTCCCGGTATGGGGATAGGAAAAAGCAGAATCCTCTTTTTCAATGCCCAAAAGCGTGGTAGAATAGGTAAAAGATTCAGTATCTGAAAAACGGAGCGCGCAACAATGAAGATTCTGGTCAGCGCCTGCCTGCTGGGCGAAAACTGCAAATACAGCGGCGGAAACAATTACAATCAGGCGGTCTGTGATTTTGAGCGGGGGCATCAGGTGGTTCCGGTCTGCCCGGAGGTTTTAGGCGGCCTGCCCACACCGCGGTGCCCGGCGGAAATCGTGCAGGGCGTTGTCACGAACAAAGAGGGCATCAATGTGGACCGGGAGTTCCGAGCGGGCGCAGCCAAGGCCCTTGCCATCGCAAAAGAAAATGGGGTGGAGCTTGCCATCCTGCAATCCCGCAGCCCCAGCTGCGGCGTGAAGGAAATTTACGATGGAACGTTTTCCGGGACAAAGATTCCCGGACAGGGCGTTTTTGCCAAGATGCTGATGGACGAAGGCGTCCGTGTTCTGGATGCCGGGGAATTGCCTAAAATTATCTTGAAAAATGAGGACGGAAAATGTCAATCAAACTGATTTGCAGCGACATTGACGGTACGCTGCTGCAATACGGCAAAAAGGAACTGGAAGACGAGATCTTTGAGCAGATACGGGAGCTGCATCGGCGCGGCATTCTGTTTTGCCCGGCATCCGGTTGGCAGTATACCAGCCTGCGCAAGCTCTTTGCACCGGTGGCGGACTGCTGTGTGTTTCTCTGCGAAAACGGCGGCGTGATCTATAAGGACGAACAGTGCATCGCCAAGAATCCGATGCCGCGTGCATTGGCCGAAGAAATCGCCAACGACCTGTGGACCCGCAGCGACGGGCAGGGCGAAGTGATGCTTTCCGGCCAGAATACTGCATACCTGATGGAGCGGGGTCTGGGAATGCTCAAGCGTATTCAGTTCATCGGGAACAATTATCAAATCATCCATGACCCTTCCGAGGTGCCGGAGGAGATCACAAAAGTATCGGTGTATCTGCACGAAGGCGTAGAATCTTACACGGAACGGTTTGTCCCACGATGGAAAGAGGCGAACTACGCTGTGGCAGGGCCGTACTGGATCGACACCACCTTTGCCAACAAGGGCATCGGTGTGCGCAGCATCTGCAAGACTCTGGACATCGCCCTTGCCGATGTGATGGCTTTTGGCGACAATTATAACGATGTGTCGATGCTGGACATTGTGGGTGTGCCCTACATTATGGATGGTGCCGCCGCACCGCTGCGGGAAAAGTACCCGAACCATACACCCCGCCCAGAGGATGTGCTGCGGGAGTTTTTGAAGTAGAACTGGATTTTGAACGCGCGTGTTCAAAATTTGAAATGATACGATATAAGGAAATATTTTGATATGACGAAAGTGCTTTTTATCTGCCACGGCA
>ERZ791921.78-NODE-78-length-97003-cov-11.967797_pt1 | contig 97003 bp, 95 predicted proteins | sample MGYA00510135_ERZ791921 | MGnify/ENA primary metagenome ERZ791921 (study PRJEB30046, sample SAMN00792070) | human gut metagenome | study: EMG produced TPA metagenomics assembly of the A metagenome-wide association study of gut microbiota in type 2...
TCCAGGATTTCAGCATAGCACTCCTCGGTGGAGTCCCTGGCGGTGATGCGGATGGCAGCAAACGCATCATTGGCCGATGCGGTGAAATGCTCCGTCTTACGCCGCTGGATGTCCTTTGGCAATTTGCCGCTGCCAGCTGTTTTCAGCTGCTTCACCATATCCGGGCGAAGCTGGGAAACCAGATCAAGGTAGTGTTCGGTTATAACCGTATTATCGCTGGCTCCATACACCGTATAGCAGACCGCCACATAGCAGGTAAAGCGCAGTAGGTTCTCGTCCACATCCTCCGGCCGTAGCTCCGGCCATGCGGTACAGAGTGGGAAAGGCGAAAAGTAGTCCTCATTCTCTCTAATCTCAAAAAACCTCTCCTGCACCTGGTGTTTGATGTATTTTCCCAAGGTGTAGCCAATCTCCCTCCAGCCCACCAGCCGCCGCAGGGCATCGCAGAATGTAACAGCTTCCTCATAGGGGAATCCCTTCAAAGGCAGTTTGGACAGATACCGCTCCAGGAGCTGGCTGGGAAGAAAGGGCGTTCCGCTTTGGTTCCGAACGACCATCGGATAGCCGGAATGGTTTTCTTTTGCAGTTCCATCCAACACATCCTGGATGCACTGATCGGCGTGTTCCAGCACTTCGGGGTTCGTATCTGGTTTCTGGATCAAATAATAACGACCTTGTACGCCGTCGCGTTTCGGCAAACTCATAGCAGGCCACCACTTCCTTCCAGGTTCTCCGTTATCGGAATAAAAATCTGTCGGTAAAGTTCCTTCAGTTCCTCCGAAGCTGCTTCCACCACTTTCTGACCACCCTTGGCGCTGGCTTTGCCCCAGATCACATAGCAGACCGTTTCCCATGCGTATTGCAGCACTTCCTCCGGGCTGGCTTCTGTTTCCTCTGCGGGTTTCTCGTCCTCGTCATCATCGTCATCCTCGTCGGAGGAAAAACCGCTTGGAACGATCTCGGACAGATGGATTTTTGCCTCCAGCAGAGCGTCCAGGCTTTCTGCGTTTGCCATCCACGCGGCATAGTCCTTGGAATACTTCATGTTCTGCATGGACAGCACCCCACGGACAAATACAGGGACGGTATCAGCGGTAAATCTGAACTGTTTCACATACTCCCGGAGGAATTTTTCCTGTAAGTGGGAGTGCTCATCATCGCAGAGATCGAGATAATCCCATACCAGTTGCCACCATTCTTGCCCCAGCATTCCCAGGGCGAACACGGCAAAACTTCCGGGGAGCGCGCACTGCTCATCGCTGAGATTGGTGTACTGCTCATATTGCCGCATGGCAAGCCGGGCGTACCGTTCCATCAGGGGGTGGAGGCCGGGGTACTGCACGGCACAGGCAAAGAGCTGGTTTACTCCCTTTTTGGGCAGTCCTGTGATGGGAAGATACCTCTTTTCCGGCCCTTTGAACTCCACCGCATAGCTGCGGGGAAAATCCTCCTGCTCCAGAAGCTCACACAGGTAGTTCAGTACTTCATGGCAGCACTCCTCCGTGCTGTTCCTGGCAGTAATACGGATCACAGCAAAGGCATCGTTGGCCGATGCGGTAAAGTGCTCTGTTTTCCGCTTTTGCAGAGAGAGCGGCAGCCTGCCGGTTCCATGTTCCCGGAGCTTTTTCACCAGATCCGGACGGACTTTCTCCACCAAACCCAAGAGGTAATTGGTTGACAAATATTCATAGTTCGCTCCATATATCTTATAGCTCACTGCCACATAGCAGGCGAAGCGCAGCAGCGGCTCCGGCACCTCCTCCGCACGGATCCCCGGTTTCAGGGAATACTCCTGTTCTTTCCAGTAGTCATCTTCGTTGCCTGTCGCGACAAAATACTTCTCATGCAGCTCCCGTTTGAGCAGGTTAATCAAATAATAGTCAATTTCACCCCAGCGGCTCTGGCGGCGCAGGTTTTCGCTGAAGGCGATGGCTTTTTCCGCATCCATGGTTTCTGCTCGCTGGGTTTCAATCCATTTTCTCACCAGATCGCACACCTCAAAGGGCGCACCTTGACTGCTGACCACTACCGGCGGCCAGAGGGAATCAAGCCGCGTGATTCTCCCGTCAATGGCATCCTGGATGCACTGGTCAAAGAGCGGTTGCAGTTCCTCCTGTACCTCGGGCTTCATCCAGTAACAGCGCCCGTCCGCACTATTTCGTTTTGGTAAATTCATATCAGGCCACCTCTTTCCGAACAATAAAAAATGCCCTGCGCCGCACTGCCACAAGGGCAGACGAACGCAGGACATAAAAAGGCCGCAAGAGAGACGCCACATCCACCAGCGGATGTGGTTTCTTCTTCAGCCAAAATCAATTTTTCATATTTGAACAGAACAGCCGTGGACTGTCCCAGTTTTTCTTCCATAGCAAGACCTCGGGTTACAAATTTCTAAATGGGTAAACTTTTTTATTTTATTATATCACATCATCTGTTTTCTTTGGAAGAGAGATTTGCTCCTCAGCCAAATTTGTGATGTGGATTTTTCCTTTTCTCTTTCCCGTACCAGCATACTCCAGCAGTTCTCTGGCGTTGCTGGCCGGATGCCACACATAGGCGATGAGAAAATCGCTGCGCTCCACCATGTATCGGTTTGCGCGGACGATGGCAAGCCGTTTGGGGACCGTTTCCAAATCCGGCGGATAGAACAGAGCGTCGAACGCCTCTGGCAGATCCGCCTTTCTGTTGACTGGGTAATATGGGGTCATCAACATCAGTGTAATATCCGGGTGCGCTCGCTTGGCCTGCGACAGCGCCCGGATCACCAGACGGTCGAAATTCCCATACTGGCCCACCACAAATTCAGATACGCCATATTCTGCGATATGGCGCTCTATGGTTTCAAGCAGGGTTGGGTACACCCGATCTGGTGTCTCTCGATGACCAATGAAAAAACAAGAACTTCTATGCTCCATACCCGCACATCCAAACTATATAGTCGATATTTTCATTATATCTATTTTAATTAGTCGTATCAAGTGGAATAACTAAATTAACCAAACAGAAAGTTCGGTCACATATAGTACAATCAGTCGGAAAAGAGGTGGAATACGGCATGGAACAGTCTGAGTTTTGTAAACGTCTGGTGGAACTCCGCATGAATAAAGGCGTATCGGCACGAGATATGAGTTTGTCCATTGGACAGAGCCCAGGCTATATTAACAACATTGAGAATGGGGTCAATTTCCCCTCCATGACCGCATTCTTCTTTATCTGCGACTATCTGAATATCACGCCGAAAGAGTTTTTCGATACAGAGACTTCTGCTCCAACAAAAGCACATGAGTTAATGGAGGCAATTAAGGGCCTGAATGTCGAGCAATTGGACAGTCTGATTGCCATTGCTAAGAATTTGCGTCGGTGATGGTTTGATATTGCCACCGAAAAAATTGAATAAGTCATAAGGGACAGCGTTTCGCTGTCCCTTATTCAATGATCACAGCAATGTATTCCCCTTGATCCCTATCTGCAAATATCAATGCTTATGGATTGTTGTATTTTATATCCATCTGCGGTACAATCATCTGCGGTGGAGGGCCAAGAAGCCATCCCCCTATCGCATTGATCATCACGCAGAAAGGCAGATCGACCATGATACAAAAGGAATTGAATGAGCTGCGCCGCCGCTGGCGGCCGGAGAAAAACGCTGTCAGCCGGATCTACGGCTGTTTTGTCAATAGCAGCAAAGAGATCGTTTCTGATCTGGACGAATCCCTTGGGATGATGCCCCAGGAGGAGGCTGAGAAGTATCTGAGCCTTTTGAAGAAGGGACTGTCCGGTTCTCTGGGAAAAAACCTCATCGACATCGTATTCTCCACCCAGCAGGTGGCAGACAGCGAGGAGCACCGCCTGCTCACCACACTGCGGGATTCTCAGCTGAAGGACAACGAGGCCCGTCAAGCCTTTTACCGTAAGGTGATCGATAGTCTGGACATGGGGAACAGCAGTTACCTGCTGCTTCTGGCCTGTGACAGCTACGATGTCCCCCATCGCGGCAAGGATGATTCCCTGCAATCGGATGCCTCGGATGAGGTCTTCACCTACATCGTCTGTGTGGTGTGCCCCATCAAGGAGGGCAAGGTAGAGCTGGGATATTTCCCTGGGGACAATGAATTTCACTGTGCTGCCGGACAAACTGTCGCTCCTCCGGAGCTTGGCTTTCTGTTCCCGGCCTTTGATGACCGGGCAGCAAATATCTACAACGCTCTCTTTTACACCAGAAAGCCCAGCGAGATCCACCAGGAGTTTATCGATGCGGTCTTCCATGTGGAACCGCCTATGTCCGCTGCAGAACAGCGAGAGGTCTTTGAATCGATCCTGGAGGATACGCTGGGGGCAGGTTGCAGCATCGAGGTCGCCCAGGCGATCCACGACCAGCTTTCCAGCCAGATCAGGGAGCATAAGGAGTCCAAGAGTGCCGAGCCCCTGATCATGACCGCAGGTGAGATCGGGAAAGTCCTGCTGGCGTGCGGCGTGACGGAGGAAAATGTTGCAGCATTCCAGGTGCAGTGCGGGGAGCGGTTCGGTGTCAGTGCCGTCCTCGATCCTGCCAACTTGATCGACCCTGGCAAGTATGAAGTCAAGACCGCCCAGGCCACGATCCAGGTCGACCCGGAATTCAGCTATGCAGTTACTACCAGGGTGATCGATGGCCGCGCCTATCTTCTGCTCCCTGCGGATGATATCCAGGTCAACGGGCTTCCCATCCAAGTCACAAATGGTCAGGAGACGGAGACGATATGAGTAAACGGCTTGTAGCTTACTTTTCATGTACCGGAACGACTGCCAAAGTTGCCGAAACTCTGGCGGAGTCTATCGGCGCTGATATCTTCGAGATCGAACCGGCTGTCCCTTACACAGCTGCGGATCTTGACTGGCGGGATAACACTTCCCGAAGCAGCGTTGAAATGAATGATCCCCATTCTCGCCCAGCAGTCGCATCGAAGCGGGACAACATGGCTGACTATGATACGGTTTTGGTGGGGTTCCCGATCTGGTGGTATGTGGCACCAACCATCATCAACACATTTCTGGAATCCTATGACCTTCAAGGAAAAACCATCATTCCCTTTGCGACATCTGGTGGGAGCGGTATGGAGCAGGTCAGCAGCCATCTTGCTCCAAGCTGTGTCGGCGCAAAGCTGCTTTTAGGGAAAGTATTTCCTTCCTCTGTGACCAAAGAGGAGACAAACACTTGGTTCAGCAAATTACAGGCTCGATTGGAATAACATATTCCCGATGTATAAAGCACCCTTTCTGTGCTGTTTGCAATCGCTTTGTTTATGCTGCAACGCCATAGAGGTCATGGTTCACCTGTGCGGCGTAATAATTCTCCATGGTGGCAGGTGCATTGTAAAGTGCAGTCAGGAGGTACTGCCGAATATTGCGGATGTGAGTGGTGTTGTCCTTGAGGCACTCGAACACATAACGGATATGGCTTCCATCCAGTTTCAACAGCCGGGACTTTACAACTGCCTGGGGCAGATCATTCCCACACACCCGGACATTCTCCCGGTTGGAGCAGACCGTCTCCACCATCAGCTCCACCATCTCGTCTAACTGCCCCACATCCCAGGGGCGTTCCTGTACGAAGTCCTCATAGCGAATGTTCTCCCGTATGAGGGACCGATAGGCATCCATCTCCTGATGATCCACAGGTCTCTCCCGGCTCCGCTTCCTTCCCTTCGCATCCATCGTCCCCGGAAAAGGGGTGGAAGGGATAGGAAGCGATTCTTTTTTTCGTGAGTCAGTTCTTTGTTGTTCTTTCTTTCGTCTCTCTTTTATTATTTGCGTTGACTTTTCCGCCGCCGTGCCGCCCGCCGCCGGATATTCCGTTGTCGGGTTTTCCGATGACGGCAAGGCAGACGACGGCCCTGCCGGAGGTACAGGAACAGGGCGCTCCCGGATGATATACTCGTTGCTGCTGAATTTTCCTGCCTTATCCACAGTCTGGCAGCGATAGATGTACCCGGCTCGTTCCAGCTCCACCACAGCGGCACGGATCGCATCCTTACCCTCTTGATTGATCTTCGCCAACCCCGTTAAGGTGTAGTCCCAGTCCTCCGGCAGGGAGAGCATTTGGGACAGCAGGCCCTTGGCTTTTAGGGAGATGCTCTTGTCCCGCAGGTGGTAGTTGCTCATGATCGTATAGTTTTGAGTGCGTTCCACACGAAAAACCGCCATTTGGAATCCTCCTCTGCATTTCTATTCCCCTTTTCCCAGAACCCCATGACGGAAGCCTTCCGCCCCGCGGCTCCGGAAAACAGCGGGGCGCGGGTCTTTTGCCCGCGCCCCATGTTCATTCTCTGTAATAGACAGGTCTGCCGATGGAAGTAAAGCCACTTTTTCCTGTGATGACCACATTGTTGGCGTTGCTGGCGCAGTGGACGATCAGGAGATCCCCCGCCTCGTCCCGACCGCCTACGATGCCCACGTGTTCGTCTCCGGGATAGAACACCAGATCCCCAGGAAGGGCCTCCTCCCAGGAGATAGGGGTGCAATAGGTGTGCTGGGCATGGGCGCCGCCGCCGTGTCCGATGACATACTCCCCACCGCTGGTGTTATAGAATACCCAATCCGCAAAACCAGAGCAGTCCATCCCGAAGGGTCGGTAGGTACCTGTGGTGGAACTGCCTGCTGCAGTCACCTGGCGGAGCGTTCCCCAGCGGTCATCCCAGCCGATCTTCAGGCTTTTGCCACCCCAGAAATAACGGACCTTACCCACCAGTTGGCAGGCAGTCTGGACCACAGCCCGCCGCTCCGGTGCCAGGTCCGCGGGAAGCGCGGCCAGCAGATCCTTTGCCGCCTGACTGCTGATGGTCAGGTCACCAGCCAAGGATGCCAGCAGTTCTGAATTGTCCAACAGCGCATCCAGCGCCTGGTCCTGCTCTGCTGTAAACTGATAGAACACCCGCATATCGTCCGGTGTCCTGGGGGTAATGGTGACGGACAGAACTTCCTCTGTCCAGGCTGCGGCGCTGCCGCTGGCTGGATGCTCTACTGTCTTTTTCTCACTGGTGAGCTTTGTCATGTCCCAGAATACTGTCCGCAGGGCTTCGACCTGGGCTGCGTCCAGCACAGCAGGACTGCCGCTTTCTGCCGATCCTGACTGCCTGACTGCAAACACTGCCAGTACCTCCGGCCAGGGCGGCGGCGCACCCATGACCTCCAGCCGGTCACAATCAGCATCCACCTGCATTTGCTCCAGACGTTCCGCCAATTCGCCATTGATCTGAGCCACTGCCTCCGATGGAGAAACAGAACCCGGACCGCTGCCGCCACCCGCGAATAGGATGCCAAGTGGCGAGGCAAGCAGCACACCTACCAGACAGAGTACGACCACGATAGAAAGGACAATGCTCCCTCCGGCTGCAATGGCAGCCACAACGCCGCGGGCCGCCCTGACTACGGACTGTACTGCCCTGGCTGCTGCCCGTGTTCGCGCTTTCCATGTGACAGCCACCTTGGATGTGTGACCAGCAGCACGGGCAGACCGTATGGCGGAAATCTTTGCCGCAGCCTGGGCTTTGACCTGCGCAGGGCCCGGAGGCAGCTGCCCAGAGGCCAATGACCTCTGGGCAGTCTTTATCTGCTTGGCAGACGGGACCGGCTTTCTCACAGACGGCGGCGCCGCACCCTCTCTGTTCATTCCACGGCCTGTACATCGGGGCGCTTCAGGGGAAGCTACGGTTGGGCGACGTCCCCCTTGTTTGGCGGCGTGTTGTTCACCTGAATGACACTCTGAGGGCATGGATCGACTATCCTGCGGGGCAGTCTTGGCAGCGGTATGTGCGGTACCCTGGGGCTGTCTGCTATTCTTTTCAGCGCGTTGCCGGGCCTGTTCCTTCGCCGCTTGTCTGCCCCTCTCCTGGGGTGTGAGCGTGGCATTCGGGGCAGGACGGGCGCATGGTTCCACGGGCCTCTCTGATCCCAACGATCCTGCTCCAGTCCTGACCTTCTCTGGGCCGGGCCTTGGGCGGACAATTCCAGAACCACGCTCCGCCGTTGCCTGTTCCAAAACAGCCTCACGGGTCTTGATCCGCAGCGATCCGGTCCCCCGCTTTTCCCCAGTAGAGGGGGCATCTGACGGGGTGCCGGAGTTATTTTGTGCTGGGAACTTCTCTTTTTTCTGTCCCTGTTTCCTGCCTTTCAGCAGACGCTCCACACCTCGGGTCCCACGGCGGAAACCACCCATTGCAGTATCCTCCAGTGTGTCGCCGCCAAACTCATCCCGCTGACCATACTGGGCTGTGTCCCTCAGCTGGCCCCGCAAACGTTCCACGCCGCTCTCCAGTCCCCGGCGTGCCAATTCCTTGGGGGCAGATCTGACCTTCTCTGCCACGGCCTTTGTAGCCGTTGGCTTCTCCTTGATCGTTCCGATGCCTTATCACCTCCCCGGCGGTCATGCCGCATTCAGGTCAGCAGGTTTGGTGCTCATCAGTTTGTAGAGATGATTCTTGGGGAAGTTGTCCATAAAGGGGACGATCGCACTGCCGCACTTGATGAGTCCCCGGCCAAAATCCACATTGGTGATGTAGGAGAGCTGGTTGTCCGAGATGTTCAGCAGCTTGGCCAGCTCCTCACGGTCAGTAGCCGCCTGGTTCAGCATGACCAGGAACTCACTGTTTGCCAGCATGGTACGGGCGGTGTGAGACTGGAGCAGGTCATCTACATTCTGTGTCAGGCCGGTGCAGCAGGCGCCATACTTCCGCACCCGCTTCCAGAGGGTAAACAAGAAATTGGCGCTGTATTCATGCTGGAACAGCAAATAGATCTCGTCAATATAGACCCAGGTGTTCCTTCCCAGTTTTCGGTTCCGGACGATGCGGTTGAATACGCTGTCCAGAACCACCAGCATACCAACAGGCAAAAGCTGCTTGCCCAGATCCCGGATATCGTAGCAAAGGATACGGGAGTTGGTATCCACATTGGTGGGCTTGGCGAAGGTGTTCAGGCTGCCCTTGGTAAACAATTCGATGGCCAAAGCCACGTCCGTTGCCTCCGTCTCCGGTTGGCGAAGCAGTTCTGCATGGAAGTCCCGGAGGGTGGGGACAGTCCCTTCACAGCCGTTCTGGATGTAGGTGTGGTAGCACAGAGCCGTACACCGGTCAATGATGGACTTCTCCTTGGCGGACAGCTTGCCGGCCCCCATGAGCTGCTCACACAGGGAGAGGATGAATTCGGACTTTAGGACAACGGGATCATCCCCATCGCCATACCCCTGTTCCATGTCCATTGCGTTGATGTGGTTGCTGGAGGTGGCGGAAATGTTGATGACCTCGCCGCCCAGCCCTTCCATAAGGGGGCGGTACTCTGACTCCGGGTCGATCACGATGATGTCATCTTCGGTGGAAAGGGCCAGTCCCACCATCTCCCGTTTGGCGGTAAAGGACTTGCCAGAGCCGGAGACGCCCAGGACAAATCCGTTGCCGTTGAGCAGTTCCTTCCGATTAGCCAGGATGAGATTCTTGCTGATGGTGTTCTGCCCATAGTACACGCCGCCCTGGTGCCGGATCTCCTGTGCCTTAAAGGGCATGAGGACAGCCAGAGCCTCTGTAGTCAGGGTGCGCAGGGCGTCGATCCGCCGCAGTCCCAAAGGCAAAGCGGTCACCAGCCCGTCCGCCTGCTGCCAGTTGAGGGTGGAGAGTTGGCACAGGTGCTTGCGGGCGGTGGATCGGAGCGTCTCCGTATCACTGTCCAGTTCCTCCTTGGAATCGGCCAGATGCACCAGCGTCACCACTGCAAACAGCATCCGCTGATCCCTGGTGGTCAGGTCGTCCAGCATCTCTCTTGTCTCTTTCCGCTGCTGCTCCAGATCATACGGCACCACCGCAGAGAAGTTGTTATTGCTGTTCTGCCGCCGCTGCCAGTTGGTCACGTTGGTCTCCACACCCAGCAGGCGGCTTTGCAGCTCCCGTACCGCCTCATCCGTAGGTACTGGGATGATGTCAATGGACAACATCAGGTTCCGGTCCAGTGCAGTCAGCTCGTTGATCATGGAGTCCTTGATGTAGCTGGCATACTCTTTGAGGAACAGCACCCGCCCGTACTTGTTCCCCATGATAAAGTGGTCTTTCTTGAACTCCAGGCTGTCCGGACAGACAGCATCCTTGAAGGAATGCCCTTTCCGCATACAGTCCCGGAGGTCGATGCGGAACCCATTCTCCTCTCCGGGGCGGTAGAAATCATGGAGGACTCGCAGCCGTTCCACGGCATCCAACTCCTCACAGTGGGAGTCCAGACGGTGGAGGTGGGCAGTCACATCATGCATGGTCCGGTCAAAAAAAGACCGGGCCTCCTCCGCGCTTTTGCGGTGGACAGAGAGGGTGATATACCGCTCCTGCACCACGCTGTTGGCAGCGTTGGTGGCCTTGTCCAGAAGCATGGTGTTGTACTCCGCCCGGTATCCGTCCAGATGATCGTCCCGGCGAGGGATGAGGATCTCCTGTTCCACATTTTCCCGTGCGACACGCTTGTTGTTGATGGTGATCTTGGTAGTGGACCCGGCATCCAGTGCATTGAGCAGTTCGGAGTAGTCCAGGAACATCGCCGTCTTGTCCTCTTTTGAAGCGATGGCGTAGTTGATGTCGCTGAACCGCAGGGTCTTGGAGAATTTGCTGCCGAATTGAAACACCCCATCCGGCCACAGGCGGCGGATGGGGATGGCGTCCTGTACAGATCTTGGCACCTCGAATGTTTCTTTGTCCTGCTTTAACGTATTCAGCAGGGTCTTAATCAAGTTTGAGAGCCTCCTTTATCGTTGTATTTTCCAGAGCTTTGGTATACAGGTGATCCGATTTGAATACGAGCCGCTTTGGATAGAGCAGCTCTGAGCGGATGACCGCCAGAATAAACTGTTCGAACGTCATGCTGTTGTATCGGTAAAAGCCGCACAGGGCAAAGGGTGCGGCGGCCAGGACGCAGGCCCAGCCCACATCCGAACCGCCCAGAGCTGGCCCCAGGAAGAAATAGACTGCCAAAGCCACCGCCACGGCGCCAAGGGCGCAGAGGAACTGCCGCAGGGTCAGGCCGAAGAAGATGCCCTCCTGGTAGTCCCGGACTTCTTTGTTGATCCGTACTTCTATGTCGTTCACCTCTCTATTTTTGCTTTTGCCAGACAGACCGTTGCAAATGCCGCCCAGCTATGGTACCATGCCAAAAACCAGAGAAGGAGGTCTCCCGCATGGCGTATTTGTTTTTGATGCTTGGTGTATCGCTCCTGCTTCCGTTGCTCCGGCTGGCCTTTCGTCTCCGCCTGGGCCTCCCGCTACTGTTTTCCCTGGGGATGCTCACCGTATGCCATAGCTGGTATCAGGCCCACACCGCCCTGGCGGACGGGATCTTCCTGGCCCTGGTGGGGCTTGCGGCCCTCTCCTGGGCGGTGACCTTCCTCCGCTGGGCGGCGGAGACAGTGGGCTATGTGCTGGCTGACCGGCTGGCCGGAGCTGCCCTGGCCAGCCGTGTGCGGCAGGCCAGAACTGAGAGGCGCTCCATGGTGGACACCCAGGGCCTGTGATCAGCCCAGGCCCATCAGCTCCCGGATGAGCCGGTCGCTCATCTTGATAGCCCCCACCAGCACCAACATATTGAACACCAGCTCACCCACATAGTTCCACACGATAGTGGCTGGAGCCAGGGTACTGTCCACAATGGCAGGCGGCGTGGAAGCAAATGCTGAGAAAATGACACAGGCCAATACAATGACACAGCCCTCCAGGCAGATGGCGGCATAGCTTTTGACAAAGGCCATGCCGATACTGCTGGAGGGCTGCCCCGCGAAGCTGGCCAGAGGGACGGGCGCAATGGCGGTGGCGATATAGAGTTTGAAAAAGCGGGAATACACAGTGAGGATCATGACCAGAGCCAAGACCCAAATGAACAGGGAACCCAGTAGAGTGACGGCCCACAGGGGAATGCTCTCGATCAGCCCTACATCCTCAATGATCGTCACCATTTCATCTGGGAGCGTGGTGGCAGTCAGAGCCGAGAGACCAGAAGAGGATATGATGGAGGAGACCATTCCCTGAGCGACACGGAACACAGCCATCATCAGTTCCATCCCATGTCCTACTGCTGCCTGGGCCAGAATAAAGCGGATGAAGCTCTTAAACACCAATTCCGGCTTCTTAAATTCCGTAAAGCTGCCACAGGTCTTGACTATGCCCATCACAAAGAACAGTACCAGCAAGGCATATCCAATGGCCTGTAAGCCTCCGTTGATCCCCACGATCACATCCCAGATCCCACCACCTTTGAACTCCTCCGGGCTGGTGCTGATGAGCTGCCAGATCTCTGCCAGTTTGTTGTTCCAGGTGTTCAGGGCGGAGTTCAGGTTGTCTACGATCCAGTTTCCACTACCCAATTATTTGTTCACCCCCCACCTGCCCGGAACAATATGTCCGGGCAGGTATTTTTTCTCCTCCATCCTCAGCCTCCGGTAATCAGAGTGAGGATCTCCTTGGTAAAGGTGATCACGATACCGCCGGCGATGGTGAGGATGCCGTTGGAACGCTGGGAGGGGTCATGGGACTGGAGGGACAGGCCCACCTGCAAAATTCCGTAGCCCAGCAGGATGAGCCCCACCGCCCGAATCAGAGAGAAGATAAAGTCGGACAGGCTGTTGACCACAGAAAGCGGGTCGTCGGCAGCCAGGGCCGGGACGGTCATCACGGCTGTCATGGTCAGGACGCATACCAGAGCAGCGTATGCCCTGTGGGCGCGACGCTCCTTTTTCCTGCGGTCACTCAGATTTTGATTTTGATTCATGCAGCATTCTCCTTTTCGGATCTATGCTCAGCGGAAAATGCCGTGAAGAGAGGAATACCAGTAAACGCTGGCGTTTGATGCCTGTGATGGATGTAGGGCGGCCCACCGCCGTCCACTGTGTGTCGGATGGCCGGATGCCGGGTGAGGTCGTATTTCAGATCCATGACCGGCTTGGCGCCTCGGATGAAGAGGATGGCGTATCGGTTGTCCAGCGCCCGCACCTCATCCGGGGTGAGCAGCTCCCGACCGCTCATCTGGAAGTTGGTGGACCAGGAACCGGAGCGCCCCTTACTCTGACCGTGGGTCCTGGTATCAATGGTGGCTTTGCCCAGGGCCTCGGAGATGTACTTGTGGGTGCTGGCCTCGTTGCCGCCTAGGTAGAGGATGGTGTCCGAGTTGCCGGGGATGGTCTCCCAGGAGTCCTTATACAGCTCCTTGATCTGGGCCATGTTCTGGATGATGGTGCTGGCGGAGATGTTCCGGGACCGCATGGTGGCCAGTTCCCGCGTGAACCCCGGTAGGGGCATGGCCGCAAACTCATCCAGCACGAAGTGGACATGGTGGGGCAAGGCCCCGTGGTGGATCTGGTCAGCGCTGTAATAGAGTGCTTGGAATGCCTGGGAGTATAGCAGGGACACCAGAAAATTAAACGTATTATCATTATCAGGGATGACGGCGTACAGGGCGCATTTCTTCTCCCCTAGGGTGTAGAGGTCCATGTCATCGTGGTCGGTGATGGCCTTGATCTGAGGCAGATTGAAGGGGGCCAATCGGACAGCGGTGGAGACCAGGATGCTCTTGGAGGTCTTGCCCGCCGCCAGCTTGAATACCTTGTACTGCCGGACAGCCACACTGTCCGGCTTTTCCCGTTCCATAGCCTGGAACAGGAGATCCAGGGGGGAGACATACTCCTCGTCCTCCTCCTTGACCTCGGCGTATTCCAGCACCCGCATGACCATGGAGAAGTTCTGCTCATACTCCGGAGCCTCCTGCCACAACATGAGGATGATGGCCTGGAGCAGCGCCGTCTCCGCCTTGGTCCAAAACGGGTCCGATTCATGGCTGCCCTTGGGGGTGGTGGCCTGGATGAGATTGTTCACCAGTTTGAGGGCGTCCTTTTCATCCCGGATATAGCGGAAGGGGTTGTAACCGTCACTCTCTGCCAGGTTGACCAGATTCAGCACCCGGATGTCATAGCCCTGGCTTTTGAGATACCCACCAGTGGCCAGCAGCACCTCCGATTTGGGGTCGGTGATGACATAGTTGGTGTTGGCCTCCAGGATGTTTGGCTTCACATAGCTGCGGGTCTTGGCGGCGCCGCTGCCGCCGATGACCAGCACGTTGAGGGAACGGCGGTGCTTGTGGGTGTCCAGCCCCAGGCGGACGTTTCGGGTCAGCAGCTTGTTCTGCTTCTGGCAGAACTGGGCGTTGACCTGTTGGGGTGTGGCCCAGGCCGCCGAGCCGTGTTCCGCGCCGTCCCGCCTGCGGCCCTGCTCCGCGCTGTGCAGGGCCAGGGCCATGACATAGGCGCCGGTGCAGACCAGGATGGTCAGCAGGCTCTTGTCTGTCCAGCGCACCACCCAGGGATTTCGAAGGGCATCGGTCAGCTTGGCGATGATTTCCGGCAGCCCCCCTCCCAAGGATTGAGCCAGAAGCAGCGCGCCCCAGACCACGGGGATATACAAGAACAGGCAGACCAGCAGGCCGCCTGATTTGATTGGAGATCTCAGTAACGATCACCTCACCAAACTGCAAAAAGAGGGGGTGTCGGAAGAGTTCCGACACCCCCTGTGAGAAGGATCGCCTGTATGATCGTTTCCTGTTATTTCGTTTTTGTCCGATTTTTAGTTCTCTGTCTGGCCGGAACAAACTGCTTCCGCATCTGCTCCCGGTACCCTTTGAGCCGTTCCTCAACCGAGAGCCGGTCATGGGTCGTCCTCATATCCGCGCTCTCGCTGGGTGTAGAGGATCTGGGTCTTGTATCGGGTGAGTCTCGTTCCGACCGAAAATCTTTTTTTGGCGGATTTTTCCGATGCTCAGGCACAGGGACGTCCTGCCGCTCCTGCGGGGCTTTCTGCAAGTCGGAAACGTCCTTCTCCTGACTGGATACCTGGGACAACAGCCGCTCAAAGATCTGGTTGGCCCGGTCCAGCTCAGTCACCGGCAGGATCACATCCACCAGCTTGCCCCGTTCGTCCTGATCCCGAATGGTGCTGAACAGCAGCTTTTGTTTTTTTGCCAGCTTTTCAAACTGACGATACTGCTCCGGGGTCATGGGGAATTGACGCAGATCCCTGGTCTCCCGCAGCATTTTACCCAAATTGACCTTCCCGGAGAGCTGCTTATGGTTCCTGGCCAGGGCCAGGGAGAGGGCCAGCAGGTTCTTCAGCGCCGATCCGGACAGCCGGACAGCCACTTCCGTCCCAGACAGCATCATACGCACCATCTGGTCTGCCGCCTCACCGCCTCCTACGTTCATCGTGTCTCACCTCCTCTGGTTCCATCGTATATTGGATACTGCGCTCCATTTGCGGCGCCTCTTTCTGGATCTCCCGGCATATAGCCAGCTTCTGCCGCTCTTGGCGGATCTGGCGGTTCACCTCGGCAAGTCGCTGGTACACCTCCGCCTTTTCCCGGAGGAGCTGTTCTCTGGAGCAGCCACAGCCCTCCAGCCGCGCGACGGCATCCAGATAGCGGGCGAACTGTTCCTCCATCCCAGATACGCCATCCTCATAGAGCTGCTTGGCTATCGCCAGGGCCTCCACATCCGCCAGAGCCGTATACAGCACCTGTCGTTTCTTTTTCCGCACATTGAGGATGGTGCGCTGCTTTGTCAAGCTGGCCAGCGCATCCTCCGTGCGAGTGAGAAACGCCGCCATGTCCTCCGGCGTAGCAATATCGTTATCCCGCAGGAAATAGAATCGCTGCCGGTATCGCTCTGCCTGTGCTGCGGCCTGCCGGAGCTGGGGCGTCATGCGGGACGGATACTGCCGCTGCCCAGCCTTGCCCAGCAGGTAGAGGTAGTGGACGTACAGTGCCAGGAAACCCTTGTACTTGGGAGGGGGCCTGAAGGGACGGTACGCTGGCCGTGGAATAATCGCAGGCCGCAGGCCCTGTTCAATGGCGGATAGTTCCCCTTGAATCGCAGCCCGGATGCCCTCCTCGGTAAACAAAGATTTTTTTCTGCCTGGCATCATGAAGCGATCCTGTCCCCGGAGGCGAAAGCCCAAACGGTTTCCATGCTTGATCTCCCAGCCCTTGTGTTCCATGAGCAGGAAGAAGTGGCCCAGGTCGTTGGCGTCCTGGATGGCGTCCCGCAGGTCCGCTTCCAGCATGGCGCGGAAGGTGGGCTGGCCCCTGGTCTGCCGGAGCCACTCCGCATAGCTGACCGCCCTGGCCCCCTGGCCCTCCAGGATGACGGATAGGCCATGTTCCCGGCACAGCCGGTCCGAGATGGCCCGGATCTGCCGGTAGTAGCTCTGGGGGCTGCTGTGGTATTTCTCTCCGGTGTCCGCATTCACCGAGTTGAAGATGATGTGGGCGTGGATGTGTTCTTTATCTACATGGACGCCGATGACGGCCTGGTAGCCGGGCATGTGTTCTTCCACCAGCGTCCGGGCGATCTCCAGGGCCAATTCCGGGGACACCTCTCCAGGCCGGAAGGACTGGATTATGTGGTAGTACTGGACGCCGTCCTCCTTGCCGTACTGCGCCTTGGTCTCCAGCATCTGCCGCAGCTCCCGGCCAGGGTCACAGTTCAGGTGAGCGGTGAGGATCTGCTCCTGGGTCTTATCCCCATTGAGGACATAGCGGATACCCACATCCAGCCGCCCTTTCCGCGCCAGGATCTTGGTGATGGCCATTACTTTTTCGCCACCTCATACATCAGTTCGTAGACCTGATCCAGCAGGTACAGCCCCCGCTTGGCATCCTCCGCCTTGGCGATCCCGGCGTTGACGCTGCGGGCGATCTGGTTGATGTTGTTTCCAATGTGGTGGATCTCCGTGCGCAGAGCTTTGATCTCCTGGGATGGGCGGGCCTTGACTGGCTTGCCCTCGATGAGCCGCACCAGAAAGACCCGCTTGCTCAGGCCACACTGTTTGGACTGCTGACACAGCAGTTCATATTGCTGCGGTGTCAATTCCATGTGGAAATGGTGTCTCTGTTCCGAAATGACTTCACGCTCCTTTCCTTTGGTATGCAAAAAGCCGCTGCACCAGCAGCGGCTTTTACGATCTTCTTATCCTATCACCGAGCTACGATCCCCGTTTTGATGGGGAAGGCAGGGTCTTTTTGAGTCAGGGCCAGGAGGCGGCAGGCAGTCCCTTCCGGGTGGTTTCTTCCAGCTTCCCATGCCTCTACCGTTTTTACACTGACACCCATATACTGTGCAAAAACAGCCTGAGTAAATCCCGTGCTTTTCCGAATCTCCCGGATCTCATCAGCTTCGTAATGGTCCACAGGCAGGACAGACAGCTTGGTCGTCTTTGCTCGTAGCGTCCCCCGCTCATAGGCCACAGCCTCTTCCAGACCAGTCTTGATCTTATCGAACATTCCCATACCAGCACCTCCTATTCCTTCATACGCAGTTCCTGTTCCAGGATCTCCACTAATTTTTTCAATTCATTACGTTCTGCTTTGGTCAGGTTCTCCGCCTCATTCTTAGCATATGCAGTCAACAGATACAATTTCCCATAAGCAGGGAAGTCGATATAAATGACCCGGATGCTGCCGCTTTTGCCGCGGCCCTCATAAGCAAAGCGGATCTTTCGGATGCCGCCAGTCCCCTGCATGACACGTCCGGCCTGCGGGTCAGTCAACAGTTCCTCCTGTAGACGACGTAAGTCACCATCCGCCAGTCCGAGCGCCCTCCAGTCATTTCGAAAGGAGGGTAGCTCCACAAAAAGTCTTGTCACATTTTTCCCTCCTTCGATTCAAATTATACCCTATTAAATAGGGGTTGTCAATCTTGTTTTCTCCTTCCGCACTCCGAATATCCGCCCGTAGGCGGCATGGGGGTCAGGGGTTTATCCCCTGCAAGCGCGCAAAATGTACATTTGCGCTATGCTTGCGCCGTCGCCGCCTGCGGGCAGCATAGGCCCCGGCCCCAGTGGGGCCGCATCTCAAAAGAAAAACTCCCACACTGTTCCTGCTGCAGATTGTTCTCCTTGGTCCTCATGTATCCTCCTTCCTTTGGGTGTCATGTATTGACACCCTTATTTGATGAAACTGCGCAAAAAACTGAAGCAGGGTGTCAATACATGACACCCTGCCCCTGGCCGTCCGTGAAAATAAACGGCAGGGTATATACACAAAATGCCTTGCTGTACCCACTCTTGAAATCATCGTTCTTTTGATTTTAAGTCCAAATTATCCCGGACCACACCGCGCAGATCCAGTGCCTGCTTGTTTGGGACATAAGCCGCGTATCTGGCATAGTGATAACCCTCACCATCCACAAGGATGCCATCCTTCCGATTGCGGCTGGTGACTAGCAGACAGCAGAATCCTCCAGTTTCCCGGTCATAGCCGGTAAGCTTGGTCCTAGCCGCGATGTATGGCCGCTCTGCCAGCAGATCAGACTGGAAACGGTGGTATTGGGCATCTGTAAGGATGATCTCTCTGATGATTCGAAAGGGTGTAGGGCGGATGATAGCGGTACTATCCATCAAACCTAACACATGAGTTGGTTTTCGGAAAAATTTGGCCGAAGTTTGCTTTTCCATTAAGATGCCACTCCACTCAAGTCCTCGTAGACACCCACTTCCTTTGCGATCCGCTCCCTGGCGCGCCGGGCGTACTCGTCAGTAACTTCAATGCCAGTGGCAGTGTAGCCCTCCAGCACAGCAGCCAATACCGTGGTGCCGCTGCCGGCAAAGGGGTCCAGGATGTGGCCACCCGGCTCCACGATCTTCACCACATCCCGCATGAGCTGAAGGGGCTTCTCGGTCAGGTGGATACGATTTTGTGGATTGCCGTACTTGAACACACCGGGCAGACAGGGCACCGGGCGGCTCAGGGGCATATCCCCGTTGGAGCCCCAAACGATGTACTCCGCCTGCTGACGGAAGCGCCCCTTCTGGGGGCGGCTGTTGCCCTTATCCCAAACAGCGGTGCCCCGCCAGATCCATCCAGCCCACTGGAGGGCGTCGGTGGCAGCGGGGAGCTGCCTCCAGTCGATGAACATACACACCGGTGCTCCGGGCTTACACAGCTTCCGAGCCTCATACAGCCACTCTGCCGCCCAGCGGGTCCAGGAACGCTGGTCCTTGGCATCCCCCTCGAAAGGAGGGGGCGCATTCTCTCCCATGCTGGAATACTTGGATGTAGTGGACTTGTTTTTCTCCGCCTGAGTGCGTCCCCCGGAGGCGTAAGGCGGGTCGGTGATGACGGCATCGAAGGTGCCGGGGGCAAAGCCCTCCAGCACCTTCAGGGCGTCTCCCTGGATGATCTCCCATTTATCGCTCATGGGCATCTCTCGCTTTCTTTTTATTGGATTTCTGGTGGATGGGAGGCGGTGTCAGCTCCGTCTCCACATACTCGCTGATGATATTCAGCGCCTGCTCATAGCTGCCGCTGGCGGTCACCCGCTGGAACATCTCGTCCGCCTGGTCCTTCATCCCGGCCCGCTTCAGCAGGGCAGAGGCCCGGCCCAGGATGGCGAAGATGTTTCCGTCCTGGCCCAGCAGTTCCATTTTGGGGCGTTGGGGCCGTTGCTCCTGGACAAACCCGCCCAGTCGGTTGGGGACATAGTCGCTGAGCCATGTGCCGCCGAACTGTGCATGGGTCTGGAGCCGCCATATAGCCAGCTTTCCCACATCTAACTGAACACCGTCAAAGGGAAACAGCAGGTTTGTCAGGCCATCGTGCTGGAATACCCGCACAGCCTCGGCTTTCCATGCGCTGCCGGCCTGCAGGATACCGCCCTGAGTGAGCAGCTCATTGATACCGTCCACCCACTCCTGGAGATCGCCGCCGCAGCCCTGGAGGATGAGACCCTCCTGATCGTTCATCTGACACAGCTCGTCGATGGTGACTGTCTTGATCTCTGCCATGTGTCCTCCTATCTGCTCTGGCCGCGCCTGGGACGGCCCTTTGTCTTTTGGAGCCCCGGCTGGTCTGCCTTGACCGGAATACGAAGCTCTTCCGCCCTGCGGATCTCCGCCAGCATCCCCGGTGTACGGACAGGGCCGTACACATTGACCTGCTGACAGTGCTCCACCAGCCGCAGGCCCATCTCCCGCGCCGCCTGGTCCTGCACGGGGTCATCCGGGTCCGCGAAGGGCGGGAACATGAGGTGGGGACAGATCGGGATGTCCCCGGCCTGAAACACCTCCCGCGCTTTCTCCTTTGCGAAGGTTATGTTCTGCTCCACGTCACCCCGGAGCGGGGCACAGATGTACACCAGTTTGGGGCCATTTCTGGTCCGCTCCAGAGTCCGGTCCCGAAACACATCCAGATAACGGCCCACAGCCTGCCGGACTGTCTCATAGTCGGCCTCTGTGGGGCGATATGCGTACCACTCGAATTTCCCATAGTTATCCCAGATGTGGGGAGCCACACCTTCCCGGAAATTGGGGTTGCCGGGAATGGGCTTTTTGCCCAGAATATCCCCCAGTTTCAGTACCTGGATGTCCACCGGCCCATTGATGCGGTTCAGAACAGTCAGCTTCAGAGCATCGTACTGGCCGGAAATGTGGGTGGAGATAAACTGTATCCGTACCCGCAGATCCCTGTCCAGTGTCCCGTAACAGCTCTGTCCGGAACAGTAAGGAGTGTCGATGACCTGCTCATCGCCGAACAGATACCACAGCTCCTGTTCAAAGAAGTTGCTCACCGCTCCACCTCTTTTCGCTGTTTCTTTTCCTGCTGCGGCTCCGGTATCTGGGGCGCCAGTTCATCCCTGGCGGGATGGCGGATAACAGAACGATTCTGGCCGCTGATGACCAGGGTGTCCAGAGTGTCGTTATAGATCTCCTCACCGCTGATGATCACTGTGCTCCCGGTCAGCCGCACATCACCAGACACGTTCCCGTAGACTGCACAGTGGCCTGAGAGGATCGGGGGTGACCGCTCTCCCGGGAACAGCGCACGACAGCGCATCCGGAAGCCCGGGCGTGGCCGTTGAGGACAGCGCCGCGCACATAGGCGCTGTCCTCGACCCGGCTGTGTCCACTCACGACAGCCCCATGGGAAATATAGCCGTCGCCGCACACGATCGCCTCATTTCGAAGAACAGCGCCCCGATCCGCGTAGCCGTTATTGCAGACAACGGCGTCGTCATAGATCCATGCATTGTCCTCCAGTTCAGTGGAGAGGTTGCTCTCGCTCTCTACAAAGCCGCCCAGATCCCCAGCTTTGATGTCCGGCCTAATGTCCCGCAGAGCGCGGATACGGTGGAGGAAGGGGTATTTTTCATGGGCAATGTCCGTGATCTCATACTTCTGGTTGCTCGTTTCTCTCACTCCTTTTCTGTTATGCTGCCTTTCCGGCTGCCTCATTGCAGGCATCCTCCTGACGGAACAGTGCGTCAATATCGGAAAAGCGCCGCTTGCGGTCAAATTTTTCGGATACTTTCCCCGGTATAGCCTGCAATTCCAGCATCCTATTCCACAGATCCGGGTGATGGTCGTAGAGGTGCCGCAGTTCTTTCTGCTTGGCATTGGGGCAGAACCAGCAGCCGCCCCTGTCTGTGAATTCATAGACAGGCGAAAGGAGCCCTGCCGTTTGGCAGAGCTCCTTGGCGTCCTGTTCGGTGAAATCATATTTCTCCAGCAAGGAGATCTTTTGGCCTCCGCCCAGCCGCAGCAGCCGCGCTTGCTCATCTTTAGCGATACCAATGTATTGAACGGTATCCGGGGGAAGTGTTTTCCGGTATCGCTCAATGGGCCGCAGCTTGCAGTCCCGCTGGACATAGCACTTCCCACACACTGGGAAGGAGCGTACCATCCCTTTTTTCGGTCCACGGGTCACACGCCCGGTGAACAGATCCACATAGGTTTTTTCTGAGCGAAGGATGGTGACCTTAATGCCCATCTTCTCCAGGGCGGGGATACCTTTGGTGTAAATAAAATCCCGGTGCTCCGGGACTTCGCCTGAAATCGTCTTGTCGAACATGACTTCGCAGTAGACCGCCTCATCCAGCGGCTCTCCATGCTTCCTGGCCAGTAAGATAGTGGCAAGACTGTCCTTGCCAAAGGAGCAGGAAGCAACATATCTCACCGGCTGGAGACACCTGCTTCCTTGACTCTGCACACGTTCCACAGCAGGTCCGCACGGTCACATTGCTCCCAGGGCGCATCCTGATGGGTGAAGTGCCCATAATTACAAAACTGGGCGAAGATGGGCTTATCCAGCCCCAGTGTGCGGATCATCCCAGCAGGCGTCAGTTCAAACACCTGCCGCACCGCCTGCACCAGTACATCGTCCCCGTACTCACCACTGCCATGGGTATCGATATCCACGGCGACTGGATCAGCTTTGCCGATGGCATAGGCCAAGCTGACTGTACACTTCTCTGCCAGACCTGCCGCTACGATGTTCTTTGCGATGTATCTGGCCATATAGGTCCCGCTGCGGTCCACCTTGCTCCCGTCCTTCCCAGACAGTGCCCCTCCGCCATGAGGCGCAAGACCGCCATAGGTGTCCACCATGAGCTTGCGCCCCGTCAGCCCAGTATCCGCCTCAAAGCCGCCCAGCACAAAGCGCCCGGAGGGGTTGATGAGGATCTCTGTTCCTTCATCTGGGGGCAGTTTCCGCAGGGCAGGCTGGATAACCTCCGTCTGGATCTCCCGGCGTAGTATCTCCATATCCTTATCAGGATCATGCTGGCAGGAGACCACCACACTGGTAATCCGGCTGGGCTGGCCGAACACATACTCCACAGATACCTGTGCTTTGCCGTCCGGCCCCAACCCCTGGATGCGCCCGGTCCTGCGGACGTGGCTCAGCAGACAGGTCAGCCGATTGGCCAGGACAACGGGCAGGGGGAGCAGTTCCTCCGTCTCCGAACAGGCATAACCGTACATGATGCCCTGATCGCCTGCGCCAAGCTGGTCCTTCTGGGAAACAGCCCCGGCGATATCGGGACTCTGGTCACGGGTGATGACTTCCACCTCATAGTCCAGACTGGGGTATCCCGCTTTACAGGTTGTGCTGCAGGCGATGGCGGGGATATCCGGCAACTCCGTGGCGGTGATCTCACCTGCCACGATGAGCTTGCCAGCTGTGGCCATGACTTCGCAGGCCACATGGGCGCTGGGGTCATGGAGCAGGCAGGCATCCAGAACAGCATCTGCAATGGTGTCACACAGCTTGTCCGGATGCCCTTCGGTGACCGACTCAGCGGTCAGGATGTATTTATCTCTCATAGAATGCAAATTTCCTTCCTTTTGGTCTTTTTGGGGATATCTCCGCGTCATACTCATGGCACTGGGGCAGGTCAAAACCCAAAGACAGGATATCCTCGTCGGACATTGCCAGGGCATTATGGAGAATGTCGTATAATTCTGCGCTGTCATACTGCTCGCCCATGCAGCCAATGATAGAGTCCATAAGTTCCTTCTGGTGTTCCAGGGCATCTGCCACATTGGTCAGGGCGTCTGCGTAGCCATGGAGCCATGCGGCGTTATAGCTGCTCTGATCCGGCTCCTGATTGGCGCGAATATGTGCCAGCTTTGCGGAGGCAGAAACAGCGCCTATGCTGGTCAGGTCGTAATTGGTCATAGGCTCCTCCGTGTTCACCGTTCCACACCACGTCTGTATTTGTGTGGATGGGGGGGCTTGTGCTGGGGCGTCGTTTCTTTGGCTGCTGTGAGGACCATGACCCTATCATAATGTTCCTTGTACCGACGGATCTGCTCCTCTGTCAGAGAAACAAAGTCCTCTACACCTAAACCCGCCACAAAAAATGTGCCGCAGATGATATCGTAGGGCAAATCATTTTCATCGAACAGCGGGCGATTGAACGGCAGGCCCAGGTTCTTTCCTTCCTCGTTACAGACCACAGCTGCTTTATCCGGGAAGGGGTAGATGGCCTGGATATACCCGCCTACAAGTGCCTGCATCTCCTCCAGGCCGTTGATCTCTTTGGTGTAGCACTTCTTCATCGGCTCTACCACCAAAACCTTCACGCGCGTTCACCTCCTGACTTTTGTTTTGCTCTCGGTTTTTTACAGTATTGGTAATGATAGTCCGGCGTGGGACGATCCTTCTTAAATTGATCGGTCTGATAGCAGAAGAGGAAAAACTTCTGTTTTTGCGGGAATAGACGTAAATAATAGCGATACCGGCTGGTATCGATACGAAAAGCAAAAAAGGTATCTCGCCCTGACATCTTTGCTTGGGGATGTTCCAGGCAAAAACGCCTCATAGCCTGCGAGTCATCCAACGGCCCGTCCTGGCACAGGTTTTTCAGCAGGTCCTTCAGCTCCGCGTCAAACTCCGGCGTGCACAGGGGCTCATTCCCTCCAAACCAATCCACCGCGATCCCGCCATCCTGAAATCTCCCCCGCAGGCACCCCACGTGCGCCTGATCCTGCAGCTTACTTGTGAACAGAGGGGAGATGTCATCTTTCTCCGTCTCGAAAAACGGGTAGGTTTTACCGCTCACGGTTCTTGTTCCCCTTTCGCTTTGTGAGCGCGTCAGCCTTGCGGTTGATCTCTGCGGTCTCCCGCTCTACTTCCTGGACACAGTGCTGCCACGCCGCTTTCAGTGCCCGCACCGGCAGGCCGTTCTGCCTGTAGCCCTCCAGAATGCCGTTGTAATAGGGTTCCGTAGGCAGCATCGGTTCCCGGAACCGCTCATCCATGATGTAGGCCATCACAGGCAATTCCCGGCCCAGACCGTCGCGCACTGTCACGGTCTGCTTATCGTAAAAGCGGGGATACCCCTCATAAAGGTCCAGGGATCGCTCGCACTCCGGCGTGATGCTCCACAGAAGGCCATGGACTCGTCCTCCCTCCTTGGGAGCGATAGTGGCAAAACCACCTCTGCGAAATAGCAGCTCGTAGTTCTCCAGTACCACCGGCCCCACCACCGTGGCATCTGGACAGCGGTAGTCCATCTGCTCCAGGTTGATGTTGCTCCCATAGGCAAAATACAGCTTATCAGCCATCCTCCAACACCTCCAATGCGCCGACCTTGGCCAGAGCAGCGAACATGACCTGTGCCTGCTTTTCCAGTCCGGCCTCCGGCAGATGGCACTCCTGATCCGTCATGCGGATAAAATTGTTCTGGAGCTGCCAGAGGTAACTCTCCGCATCCGGGAACTCCAAAGGGTCAAAGGAAGCCAGCCGCAGCTGATCCAGGATCTCTGCTCCGGTCCCCTCATATATGGTTTCTTCTATCCGTATCTTCATCAGCGTCACCTCTCCGCTTCTCGTTGTTTCTTCTTTTTCCGATTGACCTCATAACTGTCCTTGTCATATCTCCAGGCACGGTCACCCTCCAGATTTGCCAGAAGATGATCTCTGGTGTGTTTGAACTCGTCTCCGTTGAGCCCCAGGCGCACCAGCCACACCCGGAACGTGAACAGTTCGTTGTCGCTGCGGGTCTTGCGCATGACGGTGCTGCGCTGGGCGATAGCCTGGGCGGAGATCGCCAGACACAGATTGACATAAGCTGCGGCCCGGCCTGCGTGGAGCGTAGAGTTGAAGCAGCGCCACTCCACGGTACCGCGGTAAAAGACAGAGTGGAGGTTCAGGGCGTAATAGCGGGTCCAGTTGTAATGTTCATCGTTGCCAATGTCTCCTTCATACCAGATGCTCTCCAATTGGGTCAGATCTTTTGTTTCTTCTGAGGATAATGTCCTGGCCTGTCGAAGCATGGGTTCCCGCACCTTCTGGCACCATCGGGAAGCACGGGACTCGTTTACCTGTAATGCCTTGAACAGAATGTCCTCTTTGGAATACATGATGCCGATGAGGTTCTTCAGGCTTTGGCGGTTATGGTTGGCAGCATCCACATGGACATGGATGCCGCAGGAACTGTTGACTTTGGCCCCTGCAGCCCTCACCCTACGGATACACTCCTGGAATTTGGGAAGTTCTTCATAGGTGAGTTTTGGTGTGACCATTTCCACACGGTAACTGGTTCCGGCATTTGAGGTATATCCTGTCCGTGTTTTTCGTTCCGCCCGGATACTGGCATCGCTCATCAGTTTCCATACCTTTCCCTCCGGGTCTGTAGCTCCCCAAGTGTCGTAGCCAGTTCCAAGATATTGTGGGCTTGTCCCAAAATAGTCTGCAAGAGCATGAGCGGCCTGCTCACGGGTGATGCCTGTCATCTCCACTTCCACACCGAAGCACTGGTCCTTGATGCCGATCTCGCTCATGCTGCAGCATCCTCCTTCCTAAGCTGCTCATCCACCGCCCTGATACGCCTGCCAATGGCTTCCACTACGTTGACTGTCACGCCGTTGCCCGCCTGTTTATAAGCCTGGGCATCTGAGGTGATAGCCAGGATCTTGTCGATCTGCTCATCCTCGAACCCCTGGAGGCGAAAACATTCACGGGGCATCAGGCGGCGGATGCGCCCGCCGCGCTCCACGATGCCCTGGATGCTGCTGGTCTCCAGTGTGTGGGCAATGTCGTGGCCCACACGCCCGCGCCGGGTGTTGCTCCCAGCATAGCCCAGATCAACTGTGTCTCCTGGGTAAGCTGCTTTCCAGCCTTTTTTGGTGGCCTCCTTGATGTACAGTACTCCAGACCGTTCCCTTGGATGGGTAGAGAGTGTTGTCTGCCCATAGCGGGCGGTGAGACAGCGGGCCTTGTCTGTCCGGTGCGGCGCGCCCGCGCTCAGATCCACGAAGGGGGCCGCCGGCGGGATCAGGTACAGCCCGGTTTTCACACCGAGTCCGCCCCCACCAGCCGTCTGGGTACAGGCTACTCCTTCCGGGTCGTAGACCCGGTGTCCCTGCGACCCTCCAAGGACTTGTATAAGAGCTTTTCCACCATCTCCGAAGACAGGAAGTATTTTTCCGGCGCATCGGGGATCAAGATAGCAGATAAGGAACACCCGTTTCCTTGATTGGGGAACTCCAAAATGTTTTGAGTTAAGCACAGTCCATTCGACATGATACCCCAAGTCATCCAATGCGGAGAGGATGGCCGCAAAGGTCTTCCCATGGTCATGCGATAAAAGGCCGGGAACATTTTCAAGCAGCAGATACCGTGGCCGTTTGGCTTCAGCCAGTCGGGCAATTTCAAAGAACAAAGTGCCTCGGGCGTCGGCAAATCCTTTCCTTCGGCCAGCATTAGAAAATGCCTGGCAGGGGAATCCCCCGCACAGCAGGTCGAATTGGGGCAGGTCGTCTGGGTCAATGGCTCTTGCATCTGGATAATATCGTTCCTCCTCTCGGATGTCGTGGATGGCACGGTAGCTGGCTTCAGCATACTTGTCGATCTCGCAGTGGCCAACGCACTGGAACCCGCCCACACGGGTCAGTCCAGCCCGAAAACCGCCCACCCCGGCAAACATATCAAAATAACGGATCAGGTCATATCATCTCCCTCCTGAAGCGCACGCAGAAAACCGAGGACGCTGTCATCCACGTCCCCGGCCTGCTTCGTTTGTTCGCTTTTACACTGGATATCCCGCAGTTCCTCCCGGATCAGGCCCCGCATGGCAGAGAGAAGGGCGTCCTGCTCCTGTGCTTTGCAAACCATCCGGCATACCGCGTCAGTGCGTTGTCCCGCAGGGATGGCCCGCAGGATACGCCACGCCTCCCGTTGGTAAGGGGAGGACAACGAGAAGGAGAGGTTCAGCCGCCGTTTCTCAGCCATCCCGTTCTCTCCGTTCTCCCCGCGACATCTGGGCCACAAGGCGTTCATATCCCTTGGCGTTCAGACATACATCATCCAGGATAAAAGGCCGGAAAAGGCCCTCAACGGCCCCACCGTGCCGTTTCATCAGGGCTGCGCCGCCGCCCAGGAATACTGTGGGCATGGCCCGCACATCCAGACCGCTCTCCGTGATGGCGGAAAGCAGTCCCCGTACATACTTATCTGCTTGGGCATGGATGACAGCGCGGACTCGCTCATCCATGCTGGCCGAGTCACCACGCAGGACGCTCTCGATCTGAGGTGCGGTCAGGGAAAGGCCAAACAGCCGCCGCACCTGCTCTCCGATCTCATCCACACAGCGGATCATGCCCAACTCCAGGCTGCGGCAGGTGGCGGCGTTGGGGATTCGTCTGTCCAGGCGCATCAGATCCACCGTCCAGCCCCCGATATCCGCCACGATGACAGAGGGTTCGTCCAGCAGTTCCGGTTGGGTCAGAACAGCCGCATAGCCCTGGGGGAACAGAGACACATCCGAAACGGTGATGGTATAACTTTCGCCCTCATACCGAAAGGTCACCGGCCCACCAGCCCGGAGCAGATAGTCACGGAATGCTTTCTTATCCCGCCCAAAACTGGTCAGGGGCAAGCCTGCTGCCAAATGGATATCTGCCATACCGTTTGTTCCCCGAAAGCCCATCTCCATGGCGATGGCCGCAAGGGTCAGAAGGTAATAGTCCTCTGTCTGGGTTTTGTCTTTTTGGAGCGGCTGGCGGCCGCTGCCCACAACATAAAACTTTCCGCCGTACTCCAACACACCTTTTCGGGTGTAGGGTTCGTGCTCATATTCCACCAATCCAGTGGGAAACGTACAGTGTGTAGTTTTCATGGCCGCATAGCCATGGTCCACGCCGATCATAATGGGTTCGCTCATCTGGTGTTACCTCGATTCTTCCTCACTTTTTCTTTTCTGGGCCGTCGCGCGGGCCGGTCGGACCTTTACGCCATTGGTGTGCCATGCGCCTTTGTTGATCTTTGCTATCGAGCATCGCCTCCTCTGCTCATTTTCTTTCCTTCTTCTTTTTTGAGTGTTGGTTTTTCCAAACCCATACGCTCCAGCGCTTTGGCATAGAGCTGCCGTGCAAACGCCTGGTATTCTTCGGTGGAGGTATCCACCTCCCGCAGAATGGCCCGCTCATAGGTGGTCCCAGGCACGACCTCCCAGGAGACGGCCCCGAAATGGGCGGCGGTGAGGTAACGCAGGAGCTCATGGCCATTGGCCTCTTCAAACCGGCCACAGGCGTCCTCGTAGGGAAACTCCTCCCATAAGTTTCGGATGCCGGTGATCTCCCCAGCCGCACGGAACAGGCGGAAGCCCTCCGGGTCCAGCTGGGGGGCGGCCCCCTCATAACGCGCCCGAATGGTATCTGCGGTATCCAATACACTCACGATTCCTTCCTCCTACCCAGCATAAGATTTCCCACCAGACGATCCAGCACACGGATACGGCGGCGCACCTTGCCGGCGGAATCATCCAGGCCATTCATCTGGCTATGGATACGGTGGCGGATAGCCTTGAGGGCCTGCTGGTCGCTGCAGCACTCCACCACGATGTACTCACTGCCGCGGGCCAACACCTCGCGGCGCCCCTCCTCATCCCGGATACTGGCCATGAGCCGCTGCCCCAGCCGTTTCCGGTAGCTGTCCTGGAGTCGCTCCACGTCTGCCTCCACACCGTGCTTTTTCAAAATGGCAGCGATCTCCCCAGAGCCGATCCGCAGATCAGCCCCCAGCTTTTCCAGGATCTCCACTTCCGCCTCCAAGGGCAGGAGCGGCTTGCCAGGAGGCCCTGCCCCATGAATTGGCTTCTGTTTACGCAATGCTCTCGTTCCCTCCTTGATCCTTCAGCATAGTCCCCAGGATATTGGCGATGGCGGTAAACACCTCCGCCAGTTCACGGGCCTCCTGCGCGCTGTCCCTGATCTCATCCTGGTTCATGCGTGTACACTCCGCCCAGATCCGCACGTTTTCCTCTGTGGGTGTCAGCAGGACCGCTTTTTCAAACGCCTTGCAAAACAGCCCCGCGATCTTGTGCCTGCGGGCTGAGTCCTCATCCCCCTGGCGGATCTCCTTTTTTGCCTTTTCCAGTTCCACCGCCAGGGCTGCGGCTTCCTCCCGCCGCTCCTCCGGCAGATCCCGCACCTGACGGGTGATGTTGTAGCCCTGGTTGATGGACAGGTCCCCGCTGTCCAGGGCTTCCTTCACGGCGGGAGGAGCGTGTTCCCCAATCTGCATCACCTTGCCCATCGTGCGTTCGCCCAGGCCGACAGTATCCGCCAGCTCTTTGCGGGTATCAATGGGAGAAATCGGGTTCGGCAATGTTGCCAAACCCGATTTTGCATCCTCGCTTTTCTGATCTCCGCCCCCTGCGGACATATTCCTCCTGGCCCTGGCTTCAATGTCCGGTTTCAGCTTCAGGGCGATCTTGCCCAATTCCCACTTATCCAGGTTGCGGCGGCCCTTTTGGGTATCCAGTGCCCACTGCTTGGCCTCCAGCAGATCCACGAAGGAAAACACGGCCATCTCATAGGGAATGCCATGCTGCTGGCATAGCTTCTGGCGGTTGTGACCATCTACGATGACCATATCCTCATTGACGATGACTGGGGCATAGCAGCCATTTGCCAAGAGGTCTGCTTCCAGCACAGCCAGCTGCTCCCCGCTCAAAGGGGGGAGCAGCTCGGCCATCTCCGACAGCACGGTGGGCATACGCTCCTTGCTGTTGTATCGGATGCCGGTGTTGCGCATCAGGCGGCCTCCGCTTCGGCCTGAACACCTTCCTCCACCTTCCGGGGAGAGAGGAACTCCACCTCCGTGGCTTTGATCAGGAAACCGGGCTGGCGGTCAGGGTCATCCGCAAAGGAGATGGTCTCGAAGTCGCCTGCAGCAGCCAGCTTGCAGCCCTTCCAGGCAAACTCTGCACAGCGTTCCGCCAGAGGGCCGCGTACCTTGATGGAGATAAAGTCAGTGAGCCGGTTGCCGTCCCGATCCCGGTAGCGGCGATCCGAAGCAATGCGCAGGATGGCGTAGGGCTTTCCGGTAGTCTCGCTCACCTTCAGCTCCACGTCGTTGGTCAGGTTTCCGATGGCAGTGATCTTCAGCATAGTTCATTTCTCCTTTTCATGTTGGTGATAAATATCGTTAATGAATGTTGCAAAAATATCGTGGACCTGCCCCAGAGAGCAGGTCCACGATGTATAGATCAATAGCCGGTACGGGGCAGAGGAATGGGTTTTCCATACACCTTCGTCACCCACCGGCTGATAGCCTGGACCCAGGTCCCGTTGTACACACCGCCTACATCCGCGATGTTGACGAAGCTGGAACCTGCATTCAGATTGGAAACTGCGGTACAGTTCAGATAGGGCTTCTCCACCTGGGCAAAACCTGCGGGAGCCTGACCGAACACAAACATGATCTCGGTCACACGTTCATTGCCGGCAAGACCAAGAGCAGCCGCAGAGGCGTCCAGCGTATAGCTTTTGCTGGTAGAGAGATTGTCTGCCAAAGTGCGGTGCTCTCCGCCATTCACCCGGTAGGTGATCTTATAAGTACCGGGGAAATTCCAGGTCCCGGTCACTACCGTGCTCAATCTTACCTGAGCGGGCAGGCTGTCCCGGAAATAGAAGCTGTCCAGACGGACGTTTGAGGTATTGGAAATACCGGAGAAGGTGTAACGGACCGGCTGGCCGCTCATTGCTTCCTTGGGGCCTGTCTTGGCGATGGACACACCAGTGGTCAGGCTCTTGTTGGTCACCTCAAAGCGCACGATCTGTCCCTCATGCTCCAGGTAGGCGGTCAGTTCCTGCTCATTCACGCCGTAGTTGGATGGAGCCTTGACCTCCCGGATGGTGTAGCGGGAGAGGGGCAGGGGCTTGGAAACCGCCAGCCCCCGGCTGTCAGATCGGATGGTGTCTACCACGTTCCCAGCCTTGTCCGTGATCTCAAACACGGCCCCCTCCAACAGCGTCCCGGCAGGCAGTCCGGTGGTGGGGTTGTAGTCGGCGGACTTCTTCACGATCTGGATCTGCCCTGTGATGGGGGTGTTCTTCCAGGTCACTTTCGTAGTTTCCCCCGCCTTGACATAGACAGTGCGCTCCTGAGTGTCCGGGATATATCCCTCATTCTCCAATTCACGCAGGTAATAGCGGCCCGAAACAGTCAGATCCTCAAACCAGGCATAGCCCCGGTCATCGGTGGTCTGCTGGTCAATGGGGTTGTGTCCGCTGTCGTAGAGGATGAAGGACACGCCGGGGATGCCCTTGCCGTCGGCGGTGGAAATTTTATGGAGCAGGATGCCGGAGAGGGGCGCGTTGGTCACAGTGAGCGGAGGGCAGCTCCCATCTTTTACAGTGAAATAGTGGGGCGTGTTGTCCAGTTTGAAGCCCTCGGCACTCTCCGTTTCCACCGCATAATAGCTGTCATCCTCCAGCGTAACAAAGACGCTGCCAGTTTTCCCCGTGGTCACGGTGTCCACCAGAGCGTCATCGCTGACCCGCCGGATCTCGAAGGTGGTGTTGGGGATACGCTTGGTTTTGTCAGCAGAACTGACCTTGATGATCTCTACACCTCCCACGGCGTTGTTGTAAAAACGGAGGGTCTGCGTGTCGTTGGGGTTGATGGTGACGGTCTGGCTCTGGCTGTCCGGGTCGATGGTATATCCAGACACGCTCTCCAGTTCCGTTGCGATGACGGTGCCGGTTACCCCGGACAAGGTGATCTTACCTGTGGAGTCAGAATAGTAGATGCCCTTGCTGGACAGGGTGCCGCCCCCGTCATCCACATAGCGGCCATCCGCGTATTTGATCTCAAACTTGACGCCCTCCAGGGGAACGGTCTTGGTCCCGTTCCGGCCCCACTTTTCGATCACCAGATTGCCCAGGGGCTTATTCCGAAATTCCAGAGTGACGGTCTGGCCCGCCTTGACCTGGACGGTCTGGGGGACATCATCCAACAGGTATCCGGGTTTGGCCCTGGTTTCCTTCACCACCAGCGAGGTGCCGGGGGCGACATTTTCCACCAGGAAGGAACCCGCGCTGTCCGTCACAAATTTACCGTTATTGTCGCCTACCACGGCTCCGTCTGAGGTGGTCACGAAGAACTCCACCCCGGAAAGCGGGAGCTTCTTATCATCGTCCGACACCTTCTTGACCAGGACGGCCCCCTTGGGTGCGTTGGAAAAATAGAGGGTCACAATGTCCTGATCCTCGCCGGAGATATAGAAAGACTGGGGGGCGCTGTCAATGACGTGGGCCCCGTCGCTCTCCAGTTCCTCGCAGATATAGTAGCCCTTTTTGAGCCCGGTCGCTGTGAAGGAGCCGTTGGCCGAGGACACATAGTTGCCGATGACTGTGCCGCCGCTGCCGCTGACCTCGCCGCCCAGGTATTTCAGTTGGAACCGGCAGCCGGAAATTCCAGCTCCGGTCACACTGTCCTGCTTGTAGACTACCAGAGCGGACAAAGGTGTATTTTCAAACAGGAATGTATGACCCTTGCCAGCGGGGATAAACGCTTCCTGAGTGTCGCTGTCCTTGATGGAAAATCCAGTGGGCGGGGCCAACTCCTTTACTCGGAACCAGCCGTCCCGCAGACCATTGGCCGGGCCGGTCAGCTCGATGCGGCCATTTTCGTCCGTTGTGAATACGCCCAGGTCGTTGAGTTCGCCGGTTTCTGTATCATTGCTGGCGTACCACACCTGAAAACGAACATTGGGGAGGCGGTCATGGGTGATGCTGTTCTCCTTGATGATCTCAATGACAGGCCGCTTGTGGTCGTAAAAATATGCTTCCCGGTCCCGGTTGGGGTACAGGGTGATATACTGGTCCGGGGCGTCCACCAGATAGGCGTCATTTCCCACAGATCGCTCGGAAATCTTGAAAACCCCTGGCCAGAGGTTAGGGACAGTCACAGACCCGTCCGGCCCGGTGGTCACTTCGGCAACGCTGTGGCCGTCCGCTGCCTCCAACAAAAAGGTGGTGTTGGGAATGGGGATGGAGTGATCGTCGGCGTCAAATTTCCAGATGGTAAGGTTGGGCCGCTTATCATTTTGCAGGCAGATAGTGGCGTCCTTTCCGGGGAACAGCTGCACATGGTACTCGGTGGGGTCCAGCAGGTGATCCGATACTGTGGAGGTTTCAATTAGGGAATAAACGCCCGGCTCCAGGCCCTCCCAGCAGATTTCACCTGTGCCGGAAGAGGTGCGGTCCAGATACCGGGAGCCGTCCTCGATTTTGGCGAGACGATAGGTGACGCCGCCCAGGGGCTTACCATCCGAACTCTCCTTATACAGATGGAGACTGGGCAGCTTGCTATTGGTGAACACGAACTGCGCCTGTTCGCCGCCATCCAGATGGATGATGCGCTGGGCGTCGTCGATCACATAGCCCGGACAATCCAATTCAGTCACGATATAGGCGGTATCGGCGGGGAGCTTGGAGAGGTCGATGGTCCCATCCTCCGAGGTAGTGTATTCCTCCGGCCCCCAGGAACCGTCCACCGCCTCAAAGCGGAACTTCGCGTTGGCGATGGGCTTGGAGAGGTCGGAGCTGTCCACCTTGATTAAATGGATGCCTGGCAAGCGGTCATTGAAGAAAACCAGCTTTTTGATGCCGTCTCCAGCCTTCAGCTCCACCTCCTGGGGCGTGGTATCCAGCACATGGCCGTCCCCGCCGGTGTCCCGTTCCTCGGCCCGGTAAGTGGCGGGCTTGCAGTCCGTGAGGAGGATCTCGCCGAACTCATCCGTCTGAAAGATGCCCAGACTCTCAGCGTCCCGGAAGATCTCGAAGGACACATTGGGCATCGCCTTCATGGTGCCCCGCTCATACTTGATGATCCGCAGGCCGGGCAATTCCTTGTTGATGATGGTCACATCGCTGGTCTTGCCCGCCACCACGGAGACGGTCTGGACGGTATCGGTGTCCGCGATCCAGCCGGAGATGCCTGCCAGTTCCCGTACCTCCCATCCGCCGGGCTGGAGCTGATCGAAAACTGCCACGCCGCCGATCTTGGTCTTGGCGGTCTGGACCTCGCCGCTTTCAATGTGCTTGATCTGCACGGTGACGCCGTTGAGCGCGTCCCCGGTGTCACTCAACTTCTGGACCCGGATGGAACCATAGGGCGCGTTCCAAAAGGTCAGGGTGGCAACCTTGTTGTACTCCACATCGGCGTGCTGGGTACGTTCCTCCGACAGAAGGTGATACTGGGGCGGGATCTCCTCAGTGACGGTGTAATGGCCCTCAAGCGTCAGGGGGATGATGACTGTCCCATCCGGGCTGGTGGAGAAAGAGCCCACCTTGCGGCCCTCCGGGTCATAGACGGAGAATACAGCGCCCTCCAAGGGGATCTTGGTGCCCTCCTCCAGCTTCACGATCTTCAGCGCAGTCTCCTTCGGGTCAGGCTCACCGCCGCCCGTGTAGCTGCTCACTGCTGCCAGTTCCATGTGCCGGGAATTGTCCAGGTCGCAGATATAATTCTGCAAATTGCCGTACTTGTCCTTTTCCTGGCAGACTGCGTACATGGCGGCATACTGGGCAACATCCGCCGTCAGGGAGAGCTGGACGCTGCCGCTCTCGCCCTCGATGCTGTCTGCGGGGTACAGCACTTTGAATTTCCCGCCGTAGCCGTCCCCGGTCCACTTCGTAGTGACGGCGGTAATGTCCTGATCGTTCTCATCCACGATGCGGGTCCCCTGGGGCACCGAACCGGGGTCTGCAAAGGATACGGCTATATCGTAGTCATACACCCATGTTTCGCTCCAGATGGTGAATACCTGCTGTTTGTACTGCTTGCCGTCCACAGTGACAGAGTAGGCAGCAGATTTATCCGGGGTGGCCGTCATCCGGGGTTCCAGCATATAATTGTAGGTGGTGCCCCGCTTGTAGATATCCTTGGCCGCCGCCAGGATGCGGTTGCCGATGTCCAACTCAGAGCCAGTTAAGCCGGGGGCTACCTTCAAATTTGCGATGTTCCAGTTGGGGAGCAGGTAGCACCAAAGCGCCATTTTGGTAGCGTAGTAGGCTTGGTACTTGTTGTCCAGCTTCAATTCCCCCAAACTGCGGTGGGGGTAGCCGTTGGAGATGATGCCTACCACCTTGGGATCGCTGGATCGTTCATTGGCAAGATACTTGATGCTCTCACCCACGCCCACGGTCTGCGGGACGCCCTTGATATTGGGGTTGACGCAATAGGCTGGTACCTCTTTTTTCTGCCCCTTAGCGTCCACATAGTTGAAATAGGTATAGTCCTGAGTCCTGATCCGGCCATTGATGGTCAGGTATGACAGCTCATAGCCGCCGTTATAGATATCCACCTCGCCCAGTGCTTCTTCCTCCGTGTTAGCTGCAAGGGCAGCGGTGGGAAGGATGCCCAGGAGTGTGACAAAGGCCAAGAACAGCGACAATAAACGTTTTTTCATTTTGGCCAAATTCCTCCTTGTACACAAAAATAGCGGCCCCCGGCACAGTTTTGTGCCGGGGGCCGCCTCGTCTGATGTTTATAGGGTTTGCAGGTACGCCAGATAGTCCAGGGAGCCGGTGAGCAGGAGGGCCATGTCTCCACGGGTGATGGTCTCTCCCTCCAGCGTCTCCGCCTGGGCAAGTCCCAGTTCCACCGCCTTGCCGCAGGCGGTAACGTAAGTCCAGCCGTCTCGTTCCAGGTATCGGAGCATGATGGTGCAGGCCATCTGCGGGCTGACCGGGTCGTCGGAGCCAAACCGTCCGTCCCCATATCCGGCCACCACGCCCATAGAGGCGCACACGCCCACCGCCACCTGCGCCCACTCCGGTACATCGGAGAAGTTGGTGGTACACAGCTTGGCGTAGTAGTCTCGTTCCCAGGCCACGTGCTCTGGGTTGAGGACGATGGGGCTGATCAGGCAGGCCAGCTCCGCCCGGGTCAACCCCTTGTCCAGGTGCAGGTCGCCGTGTTCGTCTCCATTCATCAGGCCCTCGGCCTGCAGGCGGGTGGCGGCGATCTCCTGGGGGCTGGGGGACTCCGCTGCCTGAGCGGGACCCGTCAGCAGGGCCGCGGTCATGGCTCCGGCCAGGAGCAGGGATGCCAGGTTTCTCTGTTTCATTCTCGATTCCTCCTGTTCGAATATGGTTGGGGTCTTGCAACACGAACCATATCACAAACCCTGGCGGAAGTCGAAGCCAATCGACACACAGCCCGCAAAAATGGCAGACAGGTTTACTTGGCTACTGCGGTGACGCACCAGCGGTACTCCCGCTGGTCCCGGACACAGGTGTAGAGGGTCAGACGGTCATCGCTGGTGGCGGTGGTGCCGGAGGTATCCGTTTCCAGCACCTTCTGGACGCTGACCACCTCATAGGTGCGGGTCCCCAGCTTGGTGGTCCAGGTGACGGTATCTCCCGGCTCCAGCGTGTGGAGGTCACCAAAGTCATCTCTCACGCCCCGGTTGTGTCCCGCGATGCACACGTTGCCGGCCCAGATGCTGGTATCCAGGAAGTGGCCCGCCCCTTTCGCCAGGACGGAGCTGCCCGTACCCTGGTACACCTTGGTGGACAGGCCGATGGCGGGGATTTTGAGGGTACCCAGGTGGCCGCCGGAGTAGTAGAGGTCGCCGGTCACATCCGTCCAACCCGTGGCAGCTGATCCGGCCCCACTGTTTCCACCGGGACTGCCCCCTACGGTTGGATAGGTCACGCCTCCCGTTTGGGTGACCAGCCCTCCGCCTGTCAGCGCACCGGGAATGAGATTGGGTGTCAGGGGAGTTCCTGTGCCGGGAAGATAGCTGGTGGGGCTCCCGAAGGTGGGCGGGATCAGGGCGGTGTTCTTGCTCCGATCCACATTGGGGTTTTCCCACTCATAGATGGTGTCATCCGAGGTGGGCCTACCGAACAAATAATCGTCCGGGGCGTTCATGGTGTATTCCAGTGCACTGGCCTGCCCTACGCAGAGGGTGCAGAGCATGGCAGCCAGCAGAAGTGCGCACAGTTTCAAGCGGTCATCTCCTCTCCTTGATCTTCTTAAAGGCGACCACCCCGCCCACCGCCAGAGCGAGGATCACGCCGCCTGCCAGCAGGGGCTGTTTCAGCGCGGACAGGTCCACGCCCTGGGACGGGGTCTCTGCTCCGGGAGCCCCCTCCGCCATCGGCACCTCCTCCGGGGCCTCGGTGCTGCCGAAGATGGCGGTGTAGGTCACCATGTCACAGCCGGTCTTGGCCACCTCGCCGGTGTAGTTGGCCGTCACGGTGTAGCCGGTGGCATATCGGCTGGTGCTGGTGCCAGTGTAGCTGGCGGTGGCGGTGTAGCGGGTCACGGTGCCGCCCGCGCCGTCTGAATACTGCGCCTCGCTCCACTGGACATCAGCCAGGGTGAGGGTCTTGCCCTTGTCCTCGATGCTCTTGGGGACGAGGGATACATCTGCATCCGAGAGATTGGGGTAGCTACGGGTGGCGGAGAGGTTGTTGGTCTTGGTGGCGTAGCCGTCCGTCTTGACCTGGACGCTGGTGTGGTCCAGGTGCAGGGTGCCGGCGTAGCCCTCCGCCGTGGTGACCTCCATCTCTGCCTCCAGCGCCTGGAGGACCTGGGCCATGTCGTTGGTCTTGCTGGGCCGGGTGACCGTCTCGGTGTAGGGCTGGGTATCCACGCCCACCTCATTTTTTCGAGTCATGTCCAGCAAAGTGAACCATAGGCCGTCCCGCTCAAAGTCCTCGGTGGGGATGAGGCTGGGGTCATCCGAAAGGGACAGCTGGTAGACCTTGTTGATCCGAGGTTCCTCCAGTTCCCCGTAGGTGTACTCATCCACAGAGATGGGGTAGTAGCTAGCGTCTTGGCGCGGGGGCTCCTCCGCAGCCATGGCAGGGATGCTCCCGACCATGATAACGGCCAGCGCGCACAGTGTGGTTACAATGCGTTTCATTGTCTTTCCTCCGTTTTTGTAATGTTTAGCCTGGATCATGGGTCATCTTTCGCCGTTTTTCCGCCTCCTCTCCTCGCTGCTCCGCCGAAGCAGGTACTCGTTCCAGTCCTTGCCCTGGGCGGGAATTTGAATGGACACGGCATAGCCCTCCTGGGTGTACTCGTCCAGGAACTTCTCCGCTGCCTCCTGTCCAGGCCCATCCGCGTCCAGGCACAGGACGATCTGCTTCAGGTGGGGATTTTCCCGCAGGTAGTTGTCCAGCGGCCCCCGGTACAACCCGCACAGGGCAACGGCGTTGCTCCGCATCTGCCGGTGCAGGGTGCAGAAGCTCATCAGGTCGATGGGAGCCTCGAAAACTGCTACATGATCCAGGCCAGGGTCGCAGGGCAGGCGGAAGGCGATGTCCTTATTGCTACCAGTAACATCTCCTTTGAACCCAGGGCCATTCCGGTCATAGGTGCCGCGCTTGCTGGCGAACACCGGCTGGCCCCCTCCATTCCGGCCCACAAACACGCAGTTGTGGTGGTCGGCGTCCTCATACAGTAGGCCAGCTTGGATGAAGCTCTGGATGACCTGGGGGGCGATCCCCCGTTTCCGAAGGTAGGCGAAAACGTGCCGCTGGTCTGGAGCTGCACTGGGCAGGGCAAAGGCGGGCCGTTCCTTTTTTGCTGGGGACGGCTGGTGCGGGACGGGGGAGGCCCTCGCGCGGTGACCGTTGAACTCCAGCAAATAGTTGACCGCCTCCCGGAAGTCTTTTCCACAAAACTCCTGTAAGAAGGCGATCGCATCCCCACCCGTCTGGTTGGAATATCGTCTCCAGGTCCGGCGCTCTTTGATTCGAAGGCTGTCCATCTCTCTGGTGGTGTAGTAGCTGCCCACCCGCCGTACCTGATACCCCAGGTGGGTGAGCAGGTCCGGCAGGTCTGTCCCCTTGGCGATGTCCATCTCCCGCTCAGTAAAGCGGAAGGGAGTTTGTTGTCTGACCATGATTATTCACCTCCTCTCCGGCCAAACGAAAAAGGCCCCCAGGACACCCCGGTTCTCCGGGATGCCCTGGGGACCTCTCTCGTCACGATGACGTTGTGCGTTTATTCTGCCGTTCCTGTGATCCCGTCCTCATCGGACTGGCAGGCGTTCTCGCCGTCCTCCTGGGGCTGCTGGGCGTCCTCGCCGTCCCCCTGGGGCTGCTGGGTGTCCTCGGTATCCTCCTGGGGCTGGCAGGTGTTCTCGGCGGCGGTCAGGGCCTCCTCGATGAGACCCAGGACGAACTCCCGCTGGGTGTACTTCCGGCCCAGCCGCAGGCTCTCCCGGTCCAGGTGCTCCTTGATGCGCTGGAAGAGTTCCTCCGGAATTTGGAATGCCATCGTTCTGCTGCCATTGTTAGCCATATTCATGTTCCCTCCGTTTTCTTTCATCTGGTAGTATCCGGTGAGCAGGTTGGTGATGTACTGTGCGGTGGTCAGGCCCGCCTGATCCTTCTCGGTGCATACCCGGTCGTGGAGGGTCAGGGGGATCTGAGCGCAGAGGTTCTTGGTATCGGCCATCGCGTCGTTCTCCTTTCACATTTGCTGACGCAAGTATAGATGAAAAGCCACCCGAAAGCTATTACCAATACCAATAAGGAATGGCGCACAAATGGAGCATAATCGCCAAAAGGGACAAACCTGCCGCCAAAAGCAAAAGCCGCCCTCCGGCCCCATAGATCTGGGCCGGAGGGCGGCTGCGCGGTTTCTCATGTTTTTTTGAATGTTTGGGGGTTCGAATCACCTGATTTCGTAAAATGGGCCATGTGCATCTCCCAAACCGCCGTTTTCGGAGTGAGCGGACCCTCTTTTTGAAAATCTAACTTTTCTGTTCTGAATTCGCCTATTTTTTCTTTTAGACGCAAAAACACCACACTTTCGTGTGGTGTTTTTGCTGTGCATCTTTTTTATCAACACATTTTGGAGCTGCTATCCAGATTCGAACTGGAGACCTCATCCTTACCAAGGATGCGCTCTACCAACTGAGCTATAGCAGCAAATGGCGACCCGGATCGGGCTCGAACCGACGACCCCCAGCGTGACAGGCTGGTGCTCTAACCAACTGAGCTACCGGGCCATGATCGCTCAAGTGCATCGTTTCTGGCGGTTGACCGCCGGAACGTGTGTTATTATACCTGAGAAACGCGCTGTTGTCAAGCATGAATTTCAGAAAATGTCAAAAAAGTTTTGGAAAGTCTGACATTCAGGGAAAAATACAAAAACAAAACGCACAGAGTACTCTCTGTGCGCTTGTGGCAGGGGTAGTAAGTCTCGAACTCACGGCACGCGGTTTTGGAGACCGCTGCTCTACCAACTGAGCTATACCCCTATCTATCTGTCGCATTCGCTGAATGCTTGATTATTATATAAGATTCTGTGCGGAATGTCAAGCATGAATTTCGCTTTTTTTGCAAAAGGCGGGAGACAGGGAAAGCTTTTTCGCAAAACGACGCCGAAAACAGGTGGAACTTCGGCTTTCCACCTTGAAGGAAAGCGGGAAATAGTGTATTATAAGGGGTATCAAAAGTGTAATTCCGGGCTTGCTATGCCCTGACAGGGGGAACGCCACTATGGCAGATAAAAACTTTTTGACCGAGATCATTGACGCCGACCTCGCCGAAGGCAAAATCAGCGAGATCCATACCCGCTTCCCGCCGGAGCCCAATGGCTACCTGCACATCGGCAGCGCCAAGGCGATCTATATCAACTGGTCCATCGCAAACCAGTACGGCGGCAAGTTCAACCTCCGCCTCGACGACACCAACCCCGCCCGTGAAGGGGAGGAGTATGTCAACAGCATCATCGAGGACCTGCACTGGCTGGGTGCCGACCCCAACGGCGGCATCTTCTACGGCAGCGACTACTTCGACAAGTGCTATGAGTATGCCGAAAAGCTCATCCTCGAGGGCAAGGCATATGTCGATGACCTGACCCGCGACGAGATGCGCGAGTACCGCGGCAGCGACGCAGGCAAGCCCTCCCGTCCCTCTCCGTGGCGCGACCGCACCCCGGAAGAGAACCTCGACCTCTTCCGCCGGATGCGTGCAGGCGAGTTCAAGGAGGGCGAAAAGACCCTCCGCGCTAAAATCGACCTCGCCAGCCCCAACATGAATATGCGTGACCCGGCCATCTACCGTATCAAGTACGCCGAGCATCACCGTCAGGGCAATAAGTGGTGCATCTACCCGATGTACGACTTTGCCCACCCCATCCAGGACGCCATCGAGGGCATCACCCACAGCATGTGCAGCCTCGAGTTCGAGAACCACCGCCCGCTGTACAACTGGGTCATCGAGAACATTTTTGGCACCGAGTTCCCCAAGCAGCGCGAGTTTGCCCGCCTGAACATGACCAACACCGTCATGAGCAAGCGCTATCTGCGTGAGCTGGTGGAGATGGGCATCGTGGACGGCTGGGATGACCCCCGTATGCCCACCCTGTGCGGCCTGCGCCGCCGCGGCTACACCGCTTCTTCTATCTTCACCTTCGTGCGCGAGGCCGGCATCTCCAAGTCCGACAACCTCATTGATATGCGCCAGCTGGAAGCCTGCATCCGCAGCGAGCTGGACCTGACTGCACAGCGCCGCATCGCCGTGCTGGACCCCGTCAAGCTGGTGGTGGACAACTACCCCGCCGACAAGACCGAGTATTTCGACATCGCCAACAACCCCAACCGTGAAGCCAACGACACCACTACCCGCAAGGTCGCCTTCACCAAGGAGCTGTGGATCGAGAACGAGGACTTCGCCGAGGTGCCGCCTCCGAAGTTCAAGCGCCTGACCGTCGGCGGCGAAGTCCGTCTGATGGGCGGCTATATCGTCAAGTGCGAGAGCGTCGAGAAGAACCCCGATGGCAGCATCGCTGTCATCCACTGCACTGCCGACCTCGAGACCGGCAACGGCAACCCTGCCGATGGCCGCAAGGTCAAGGGTACCATCCACTGGGTGAGCGCCGCCCACGCCGTGGATGCCGAGGTACGCCTGTACGACAAGCTCTTTACCGAGGCGAACATGAATGCCATCCCCGAGGGCAGCGACTACAAGGATTATCTGAATCCCGACAGCGTTGTCGTCCGCAAGGGCTGCAAGCTGGAAGAGGCTCTGGCCGACGCAAAGCCCGGCGATAAGTTCCAGTTCGTGCGCACCGGTTTCTTCACTCCCGACTCGAAGAATCCCGGCGTGTACAATCGTGTCGTGACCCTGCGCGACAGCTTCAAGCCCGCAAAGTAACGAGCGGACCCCAAACATCGCAAAAGGAGCACTTCACAGACCATGAAAAAACACATGACCCGCAACATTATCCTCATGCTGGTGCTGGACGTCGTCCTCGGCATCGTGCTGGCCCTTTATATCTCGAGCACCGGCACCGTGCCTGCTGCCGATAATGCTGACACCTACACCGACGGCACCTACACCGCCAGTGCGCAGGGCTGTCTGAGCGAGGTGGGCGTTACCGTGACCATCACCGGCGGCAAGGTGACGAATGTTGTGATAGACGCTTCCGGCGAGACGCCGGAGCTGGGCGGCAAGGCGGCAGAGACGCTGTCGGCCTCCCTGCTGGCGGCTGGCTCGACCGTCGGAGTGGATGCTGTCTCCGGCAGCACCATGACCAGCGACGCGGTATTTGCGGCAATGAACGATTGCCTTGCACAGGCCGCACAGTGATGAGGTTTTGAACGGAGCTGCTGCACGGCGTGTCTGTGCGGCAGCTTTTTTGTGAGCGAGGTTCTTATGATACTGGATATTCTGCCGCTGGCGGGCGGCACGGCCCGCCTTGTGCGGGTGTACGGCGGCGAGCCCTGCGTAAAGCTGCCTGGGGCTGTTCCTGCGCCGGAAGGGGAGGGCCAGTGGCCCATCACCGAACTGGGAGATTACTGTTTTTCCGAAAAGCCCCGGGGGCTGCCCGGGCCGGAAAAGATCTGCCGCTATGAGCGGGCCGAGGACGGCAAGCTCTGTCTGACCCGTGCTTTTGGCCGGGATGTGAGCGGCAAAGAGCGGTACAGCTTTGACTTCGACGCCCCCGCCGCCCCGGCGCAGGACGACGAGCTCCACCCCATCTGCGGGAACTTCCTCGAAGAAGTCACCCTGCCGGATAGTCTGCGGGTCATCGGCAGCTGCACATTCTACAACTGCCGCAGGCTGCGCCGCCTGACTGCCGGGACAGGAGAGCTGACCATGGGCAGCGATGTCTTCCTCAACTGCTTTGCGCTGGAAGACCTCATCGTCCGCGCTACGCCCGAGCAGGCCACCGGCCTGTTCGCCCTCGTGGGCAGCATCACCGAGGCCGTGCGGGCGCTGTTCTGGCCGGTGGGGGAGGCCGCACCCCGGGCGGGGCTGTGGTATCCCGCCTACTGGGAGGACATCGAGGAGACGCCCGCCCACATCCTGCTCCACACCTTTTCGGGGCAGGGCTACCACTACCGGCAGTGCTTTCTCGAAAATAAGCTTCTCCCGGCGGAGTACGACGCCATTTTCCCGCAGGGCCACGACGCCGACGACGCTTCCGTGATGGCGATGCTCTGCTTCGACCGCCTGCGCTGGCCGTGGCAGCTGAGCGATGCCGCCCGGGATGCATACCGGGACTTCCTCAAGACCAACACCGGGCGGGTGCTGACCCGTCTGCTCAAGGCGCAGGACACCGAGGGCGTCAAAGCCCTGCTGGCGCTGGATGTGATGGATACTGATGCCTTTGCCGAGGGTGCGGCCCTCGCGGCCAAGGCCGACAATGCCGAAGCTGCCGCCCTGCTGGCCGACGCAGAGCACAAAAAGCGTGCCGCTGCGCCCCAAAAGAAGAGGTATGATTTTGATTTCTGAGAAGGAAAAGTTTTTTGACCCCCGCAAGCCCTTCCAGTCGGCCCGGCCCGAGACTCACGAAGAGTGGCAGGCCCGGATGGGCGGTGAAGTGCTGGCCGTGGTGCGCAGCGGGCTGTATCTGGACTTCCGCTTTTTAGACCAGGCCCTCTCGGCCCTGACGCCCACCGCCGACGAGCGGTGCGGCGTGCTGGCGACGGATGGGACCATCCTCTGCTACCAGCCAAGCGCCCTGCTGAGGCTCTACCAGAAGAACCCCAAATATCTCAACCGGCTCTACCTCCACACGGTGTTCCACTGCATCTTCCGCCACCTCTGGCTGCGCGGCAAGCGGGACAAACGCCTGTGGGACCTTGCGTGTGACATTGCGGTGGAGAACGTCATCGACGGTCTTGGCCGCAAGAGCGTCCAGCGCCCCCTGACGTGGGTGCGCCAACACGCCTATGAGGAGATCATCGCGCAGGAAAAAGTGGCTGCTGCAGCTCCCATCTACCGCTGGCTGGTGCGGCAGACGCCCGGCGTTCTCCGCCAGCTGGAAAAAGAATTCTACACCGACGACCACCGCCTCTGGCCCAAAGATGCCCCCGAACAGCCTCAGCAGATGCCTGCGCCGCTGCCCCAGAGGACGTGGCAAAAAATCGGCGAGCGGATGCAGACAGAGCTGGAACTCCGGGACAAAGAGGCCGGTGAGGGCGCGGACGCCATGCGGGAGCAGATCAAAGCCGCAAACCGCAGCCGCCGCAGCTACGGCGACTTCCTGCGCCGGTTCTGCGTCACTCGGGAGGAAGTCCACCTCGACCCGGACGAGTTCGATTTGAACTTTTACACCTATGGCCTGTCGGTCTACGGCAACCTGCCCCTCATCGAGCCGCTGGAGACCCGGGAGAGCAAGAAGATAGAAGAGCTGGCCCTCGTCATCGACACCAGCTACTCCACCTCGGGTGAGCTGGTGCGGGCCTTTCTGGCCGAGACGTATACTCTGCTGAAGGGCAGGGAGAATTTCTTCCATCGGATGAATCTCCACCTCATCCAGGCCGACAACGCGGTGCGGCAGGATATTCCCGTCAAAAACGAAGACGACCTCATCCGTGCCATGAACCATTTCGAGCTGCGGGGCGGCGGCGGCACCGATTTCCGGCCCGCTTTCGAGTACGTCAGCCGGCTCTGCGCCGAGAAGAAGTTCTCGAACCTCCGGGGTCTGCTCTATTTTACCGACGGTATGGGGACTTACCCGGCCCGACGCCCGGCTTACGACACGGCATTTCTATTTCTGGGCGACCGCTTTGACGACGCCAATGTGCCGCCCTGGGCAATGAAAGTGGTGCTGGACGAAGAAGAATTTACCGGCGAGGCCGCCCGCAGCGCCTCGGCCCTGTCCGAAGCGCTGGCGGAGGAAGACGACCTCTACCGTGACCTCAACAATTCGTGATAACGAGGGAAAGAATATGAACATCAAACGAGCCAAAGAAGAGATCGAGCATACCGTCAAAGCGTACCTCGCCAAAGATGCTTTGGGCGAATACGCCATCCCGGCCATCCGCCAGCGCCCTATCCTGCTGATGGGGCCTCCGGGCATCGGCAAGACCCAGGTCATGGAGCAGGCGGCGCGGGAGTGCGGCGTGGCGCTGGTGGCCTATACCATTACCCATCACACCCGCCAGAGCGCCGTGGGCCTGCCTTTCATCCGTCAGCGCAACTACGGTGGCCGGGACGTCTCTGTGACGGAGTACACCATGAGCGAGATCATCGCCAGTGTCTACGCCAAGATGGAGACCACCGACCTGAAAGAGGGCATCCTCTTCATCGACGAGATCAACTGCGTCTCCGAGACGCTGGCCCCCACTATGCTGCAGTTTTTGCAGTGCAAGACCTTCGGCAATCAGGCCGTGCCTGCGGGCTGGGTCATCGTGGCGGCAGGCAACCCGCCGGAGTACAATAAATCCGTCCGCGATTTCGATATTGTCACCCTCGACCGCGTCCGCCGGATGGACATTGAGCCGGATCTGCCGGTCTGGAAGGACTACGCCCGTGCAGCCCATATCCACAGCGCGATCCTGAGTTACCTCGAACTGCACCCCCAGAACTTCTACCAGATAAACGCCGACGTGGACGGCACCCAGTTCGTCACCGCCCGCGGTTGGGAAGACCTCTCCAACCTGCTCAATACCTATGAGTCGCTGGGCCTGCAGGCCGATGAAGAGCTCATCCGCCAGTATATCCAGCACCAGAAGATCGCCGAGGACTTCTCGGCCTACCTCGACCTCTACTATAAGTACCGTGACGACTACGGCGTGGAGGACATTCTGGCCGGTCAGGCCAAGCCTGCCGCTTTTGCGCGGCTTCTGCAGGCCCCCTTCGACGAGAAGCTGAGCCTCGTGAGCCTTATCCTGTCCGGCCTCGAGACGCGCTTCTCTGCCTCCCGGCGGGCAGACGCTGTGGCCGACAGCTGCTATGCCTTCCTGCGGGAGACGAAGAAAGCCTTTGCCGAGATGCCCGCAGAACTGGCGCAGGAGCCGAACTGCTGGGCGCAGCTCTTTGGCCAGATGACTGCCGACTACGAGGCCGAGACCCAGAAAAAGCGCACCGCCGGTCTGATGGATAAGCCCACGCTGGAAGCCCGCTTGCAGACCGCCAAGACCCTGCGCAGCTGGGAGAAAGAGCTTCTGCGCGCCGCCGCGCCGGACGCGGACGCTGCTTTCAAGGTGCTGCGCACCCAGTTCGGCACCCTGTCGGATGTCCGGGACACCGCCCAGCAGACGGCCAGCGCCGCGCTGGAAGCGGCCTTCGACTTTATGGAGCAGGCATTCGCCGAGAGTCAGGAGATGGTGGTCTTCGTCACCGAACTGACCCTCTCGCCCGCCGCCCATGCGTTCATTGCCGAAAACGGCTGTGAGCGGTATTTCCAGTACAACAAAGACCTCCTGCTCGACCACCGCAAGGCGGCCCTGAATCAGGAGCTGGAAGCCGAACAGCGTCGGCACGGGATGCTGTAAAAGATATAAACGCAAACGAGGGGCCACACAGTTGTGCGGCCCCTCGTTTTGTATGCAAAAAAGAAAAAGCATCTTGATAAAATCAAGATGCTTGGTGGTTGCGGGGGCCGGATTTGAACCAACGACCTTCGGGTTATGAGCCCGACGAGCTACCAGACTGCTCCACCCCGCGATATTTACTTTCTGCTGTCGGCCTCTCGCTGACTGCTCAAGTATAATACCACAAGGCGGGGGACTTGTCAAGCGTTTTTTCAAAAAGAATATGACTTTTTCGAAAAGGCCGCTGCCGGAAACAAAAAGCGCCCCATTCCGGGGCGCTTCGACAGAGCGAATATCACTTGCGGGGGCGGCGGCGCACGAAGCGGACGACGAGGGCGGCTGCGGCCAGAATGACCAGCACGGGCCAGACGCCCACGACCCAGACCGTCAGCTGCTGGATGCCGGAGACGAAGCCCGTCCAGCCATTGCGGAGGGCGCTGGACAACTGGGAGAGGTAGGATCCCTCGGTGGGGGTGTATTCCTTCACCTCGTCCAGCGAGAGGTAGACCGTGGAGCAGGACACCTGCTGACTGTACCAGTCCAGCTGCGATTGCCAGCTCTCGATCTGGTACTGGACGTCGCTGAGGGAAGATTCGATCTCCAGCAGGTCGGCGAGGTTTTCGGCGCTGGCCTGAAGCTCCTGCAAACGTGTGCGCTGGGCCGTCAGGTTGGAGAGCCGGGCCTCGATGTCCATATACTGGGTGGTGACGTCCTGCACCTGCTCGCTCTTGTCCACGAGGTTGCCCGCTTGCGCGGCGGCTTCGAGGAAGCTCGCGTAGTTGTCCTGCGGGACGCGGATGGTGAGGGAGAGGGTGCGGCTCGAGCCGGGGTAAGAGGATTCATTGCTGGATTCCAGATAGCCTCCGGCGGCGCTCACGGCGTCGGTGAGTGCGGTGCGGGCGGCGTCAAAGTCCTTGCTCTCGATGGTGAGGTTGGCCGTGTAGATGAGCTTTGTGCTCGTCTGCGCTGCCTCGGCGCTGAGGGTGCCGGTGCCGCCTGCATCGCGGGCGCTCATGGTATCGGCGCTTCCACCGGCCTGGACGGCCATCTTGGGTGCGGCAAGGGCGCTGTTCACGTCGTCCATCGAGTAGGCAGCGTAGGAGGCCGTCTCAGCGGCAGAGCTGAGGGCCGCGCCGCCCGCAGGCAGCAGGCTGATGGGGGAGTGGACTGCCGCATACAGACCAACGCCGCAGAGCAGGCCGCAGGCGGCGATGCTCAGAGCCTTGCGGGGAAAGTGGATGGCTTTTTTCGGTTTCTTGGCGGGTTTCGGTGCCTCTTCTGCCGGCTGCATGGCGAGGAGCTTTGCTTTCAAATCGTCCGAAGCGTGAAGGTCGTCTACCTCCATCTTGTACTCATACCACCTCATCTTCGATCTCCTCCTTCAGCATCGTATGTAACTGTGCGCGGGCGCGGCGAAGCCAGCTGAGCACCGTGTTGGTGGGTGCGCCCAGCATCCGGCCCACCTCGGCGGCGGTGTACCCCTCGTAGTAGTGGAGGTAGACCGCGTTGCGGTAGTTCTCGGGCAGGGCGCGCACGGCGTCCAGCACGCTGCCGTCTTCCATCTGGTCCGGAGCGGGAAGATTCTCGTCCAGCTCGGTGTCCTTCTGGCGGGCGGCGCGGGTCAGGTCGTGGCAGCGGTTGATGGTCACACGCAGCAGCCAGGCTTTCAGGTGTTCCTCGCTCTCGAAGCGGCCATTGTAGCACAGCAGCTTTTCGAAAACATCCTGCACCACATCTTCCGCATCGGCGGTGCAGCTGCAGTTGTGCATGGCGGCTCGGAACACCGTGTCACTGTATCGCTGCACGGCCAGCGCAAAAATCTCGTTTTTGGTCAGCTGTCCCATAGTTCTATGCTCCTTTGATGTCCTGTGTACAGCAGGACTCGGTGGAAAAATTATCTCTTATTGGGGACATTCACCCTGTATACGGATGAGCGACCCCGATTATTGCAGTTTATGGTGCAGAGCGGAAAAATCTTCCGCCCGGCATCGCACAAGGTATCCAAAGTATAACATGAATACGCCCAAAACAAAAGGGCCATTTGCCGCCATGTTTTGGCAAATGACCCTGAGAGCTTCTGTTCAGTTATCGGTAGAGCCGCTGGAAGAGGGCTACCCGCTCGGAGAGATACGTCTCGGCCCGGGGGTGGTGGAGCCAGCGTTTGCCCGCCTTGTCGCAGGCGAGACGGTGGCCCAGCGCGGCGGGGCAGGCGTCTATCTCTTCCACGTCCCGCATGGTGAGGGTGAGGCTCAGCGCCGCCGGAGCGTCCGGCAGGGGCGGGAGCGGGTCTTCCCAGACGAAGGGCGGCAGCAGCTGGACGGCGTATACCGTCCGGGTGCATTCTTCGGTGAGCAGCAGCGCGGCGGGCGCACCATCCGGCATGACGTGCAGAGAGGAATAGAGCAGCTGCAACTGCGCCGGAGCCAGCAGACGGGATGCACCCTCTTCCTCATCGGGCAGAAGGGTGAGAAAATCCGCCGCCTCGTCGGCGTAGATGCGCCGGGCCGGAGCGCGGAACTGCGCATACAGCGCGGGCAGGGCAAACACGCCCTCCCGGTCTAAGGCCCGCTGCAACAGGCAGTAAAACTCCGTCAGCGGGTGGGCCGGGTCGGGCTGCGGCATCCCGAAATCGGGGCGCGAAACGTGTCCTCCGCCCATCAGCCGTTATAGCCCAGCGTGGCCGCCATGACAGCCTTGATGGTGTGCATCCGGTTCTCGGCCTCGTCGAAAACGATGCTCTGGGGGCCTTCGAAGACTTCGTCGGTGACCTCCATCGCGTCGCGGCCAAAGCGCTCGCCCATCTCCCTGCCCACAGTGGTCTTGTGGTCGTGGTAGGCGGGCAGGCAGTGCATGAACACGGCCTTGGGGCCGGCAATGTCCATCAGGTTTTGGTTGATTTGATATGCGGCCAGGTCGTTGATACGCTCGGCCCAGACCTCGACCGGCTCGCCCATGGACACCCAGACGTCGGTGTAGAGGACGTCTGCGCCCTTTGCGGCCTTGGCAGGGTCTTCCTCGAAGGAGATGGCCGCACCCGTCTCGGCGGCGATGGCCTTGCACTGCTCCACCAGTGCAGCATCCGGCTGGTACTTCCTGGGGGCGCAGGCGGTGAAGTTGAGGCCCATTTTGGCGCAGCCCACCATCAGGCTGTTGCCCATGTTGTAGCGGGCGTCGCCGAAGTAAACGAAGTTGATGCCCTTGAGGTGGCCGAAGTGCTCCCGGATGGTGAGGAAGTCGGCGAGGATCTGGGTGGGGTGGAACTCGTTGGTCAGGCCGTTCCACACCGGCACACCGGCGTAGTGGGCCAGATCTTCCACGATGCTCTGGCCGTAGCCGCGGTACTCGATGCCATCGAACATCCGGCCCAGCACCCGGGCGGTGTCGGCGATGGACTCCTTCTTGCCGATCTGGCTGCCCGACGGGTCGAGGTAGGTGACTTCCATGCCCAGGTCGTGGGCGGCGACCTCAAAGCTGCAGCGGGTGCGGGTGGAGGTCTTCTCGAAGATAAGGGCAATGTTCTTGCCGCGCAGAGCATCGTGGCGGATGCCGGCCTTTTTCTTTGCCTTCAGGTCGGCGGCGAGGTCAAGCAGACCTTCGATCTCTTCGGGAGTGTAATCAAGAAGCTTCAAAAAGCTGCGGTTCGTAAGATTCATTGTATATATTCCTCTCTATGCACCAAAATTTGAATATTTATACTTTCATAAACTCTATTATAATACGAAGGAACGAAGTGGTCAAGTGTGAATGAACTCCTTGACAAAGAACGGTGATTCGATTATACTACAAACAGAAGGGGCGCTGACTGCAAAGGGTCAGCTTCCTATCCCTATTAGTCAAAAAGATTGACCGTCAGGCTTGGAACACTGTGGCGGTCAATCTTTTTTGTTATCATCGTTTTTCTTCTGAGAAGTCTTCTCCATGACCTCAATGGTCAGACGGACTACATCAACGATCAGCCCCAGAAGGCCGAGGATGAAGGTGAGCAGTGCAAGAGTCTCCAACAGATTCATTCGACATCCCTCCCTTCGCCTTCGAGGCTCCGGGAGGCTTTTACCAAAAAGTTTTCCTCCCGGAATCTCTGCTTCACTCCATGTAGAGGAAGAATCAGCGACGCGGGACAGGAAAGCATGACCACCAATTTTGCAATCAGCGCCTTATTTTTAGTTTAGCATAATTTTCGATGAATTACAACTCCAGCTCCATCTTCCGCCCGCTGGGCTGATAGGGGGTGAGCCGGACGCCGGCCTTTTTGAACATGAACCGCGCAGCTACGCTGGAATCGGTGTCGTGGTACTTGTCGCTGTAGTAGACGACCTCGGCGATGCCGGACTGGATGATGGCCTTGGTACACTCGTTGCAGGGGAAGAGGGTGACATACACCCGCGCGCCCTTGAGGTTGTTGTGGGCACTGTTGAGGATGGCGTTCAGCTCGGCGTGGCAGACATACATATATTTCGTGTTCAGCGGCTCACCCTCCCGCTCCCACGGCATGGCGTCGTCGTCGCAGCCGATGGGCATACCGTTGTAGCCCAGAGAGAGGATCTTGTTTTCCGGGCTGACGATGCAGGCGCCCACCTGACTGCTGGGGTCCTTGGAGCGCATGGCCGTGAGCAGGGCAATGCCCATGAAGTATTCGTCCCAGTTGATGTAATCCGTGCGTTTCATCGTGTGGTGCTCCTTGTTCTGCATAAAAATTGGGTTCGGTGGCCCTATTATAGCGTGCTACGGCAGCTTTTACAATAAAATATTTGCCCTCAAGGCAAAATGCACAAAACAAAGCCGGGAAGTTTGGCAGGGTAAAAGCCGGAAATTTCAAATGAAATATTCAAAAATCACTTGAAGTGTGGTATTATCTTTGTAAAATATGCCACAAAAACAGAGAGAATGCTCTGTGCGGCGGAAATGAGGGAAAAACCGATATGAAATACGCAAGCAACAACATCCGTAATATCTTGATCGCAGGCCATGCCGGCAGCGGCAAAACGACGCTGACCGAGGCATTGGTCTATTTTTCGGGCGCTGCCGAGCGTATGGGCCGGGTCGAGGACGGCACCACGATTTCGGACTTTGACCCCGAGGAAGCAAAGCGGAAGGCCAGCCTGTCGGCATCGGTCGTGCCGGTGGAGTATGAGGGCATCAAGTACAACCTTATCGACGCTCCGGGCCTGTTCGACTTTGAGGCAGGCGAGTACGAGGGCATCCGTGCAGCCGAGAGTGTGCTGGTGTGCGTGTCGGGCCGCAGCGGCGTGACCGTCGGTGCGGAAAAAGCGTTCCAGCTGGCCCGCAAGAACGGCAAGGCAACGATGGTCTTCGTCTCGAAGTGCGATTTGGAGAACGCGAACTACTTCAAAATTCTCGAGGACATGAAGATAAAGTTCGGCTCCACCGTCTGCCCCTGCGTCGTCCCGGCGAAGCTCGACGACGGCACCCCCGTGTACATCAATCTGTTCAGCCAGAAGGCCTTCAAGTATGAGGGCGGCAAGCAGGTGCAGGTCGATCTGCCTAACATCGGCCACCGCTTCCAGGGCCTTATCGAGGCTATGAGCGAGGCTATCGCCGAGACCGACGACGAACTGATGGAGAAGTTCTTCGGCGGCGAGGCATTCACCACCGAAGAGATCGTCGAGGGTATGCGCAAGGGCGTCAAGGATGGCCTCATCACCCCTGTGTTCTGCGGCAGTGCTGTCAACCAGCAGGCTCTGGATATGCTGCTGTACAATATGCATAAGCTGCTGCCCAGCCCGGAGCACAACAGTGTTCTGGCTGAGGATACCAATGGCGAACCCGTCGAGCTGACCTGTGCAGAGAGCGAGCCTACCGCCGCCTACGTCTTCAAGACTGTGGCCGACCCCTTCGTGGGCAAGCTGAGCTATCTGCGCGTCGTCAGCGGCAAGATCACCGCAGGCGCTTCTCTCGTCAACGCCCGCACCGGTGAGACCGAGAAGATGGGCAAGCCCCTCACTGTTATGGGCAAGAAGCAGACTGAGGCCGAGAGCATCGGTGCCGGTGACATCGGCGCTGTGGCAAAGCTGGTCAGCGCAAAGACCGGCGACACCCTCTGCGACGCTTCCCGCGTGGTCAAGCTGCCTGCACCCGTCTTCCCGAAGCCCAGCCTGTTCATGGCTGTCACCGTCGCCAAGAAGGGCGACGAGGGCAAGATCAGCAGCGCTCTGGCCCGTCTGATGGAAGAAGACCCCACCCTGAGCTACGTCAACAACGCCGAGACCCATCAGCAGATCATCGGCGGTCTGGGCGAGCAGCACCTTGACGTGGTCAAGGCCAAGCTGAAGAATAAGTTCGGCGTGGAAATTGGCCTCGAGGCTCCGCGTATCGCTTACCGCGAGTCCATCCGCAAGGCCTGCCAGAAGCAGGGCCGTCATAAGAAGCAGACCGGCGGCCACGGCCAGTTCGGCGATGTCGTCATCAACTTCGAGCCCTGCGACAGCGAGCAGGTCGTCTTCGAAGAGAAGGTGTTCGGCGGCAGCGTGCCGAAGAACTTCTTCCCGGCTGTTGAAAAGGGCGTCCGCCTTGCCGCTGAGAAGGGCGTGCTGGCCGGTTATCCTGTGGTCGGCCTGAAAGCCACCCTGCTGGACGGAAGCTACCACCCCGTGGACAGCTCCGAAATGGCCTTTATCATGGCTGCAAAGCTGGCTTATAAGGCCGCAATGCCCGAGGCCGGCCCCGTCATCCTCGAGCCTATCCACACCCTGAAAGCTCATGTCCCCAACGACAATACCGGCGACATCATGGGCGACGTCACCAAGCGCCGCGGCCGCGTATTGGGCATGGAGCCCGATGAGGACGGCCTGCAGACCATCATCGCCGAAGTGCCTCTGGCTGAGCTGGCCAACTTCACCACCTTCATCCGTCAGACCACCCAGGGCCGCGGCTGGTTCACTACCGAGTTCGCCCGCTACGAGATCCTGCCTGAGATGCTGGTTCCTGCTGTGGTCGAGCAGGCCAGGAAGCTGGGCAACTTGGACGAATCCGCAGACGACTAAATAAGACATTTTCCAAGCCCTGTCGGCACTTCCCTCTGTCGGCGGGGCTTTTTTGCGGCCTTTTTGGCCCGCAGGGCGGCAGTTTTTATTGACAAGGCCGCAGCTTGCTATTATAATGAATAAGTCAAAATGGCATTCGTGTGCGGTTTTATGTTTTATGACACTCTGCCGTACCCCAAAAAATAGATAAGGAGATTTCCAAATGGCACAAGAGATCAAGATGTCCGCTGCTGGCCTGAAGGCAATGCAGGAGGAACTGGAATACCTGAAGACTGTCCGCCGCAAGGAGCTGGCAGAAGAGATCAAGGAAGCCCGCAGCCACGGCGACCTGTCCGAGAACAGCGAGTACGATGAGGCCAAGAACACCCAGGGTCTGGTCGAGAACCGCATCACCGAGCTGGAGCAGATGGTCAAGAACGCTGTCGTCATCGACGAGAGCGAGCTGAGCGTTGAGAACGTCTCTGTCGGTACTCACGTCACCATCCAGATGGAGGGTGAGGACGAGGTCGAGGAGTACGACATCGTGGGCCGTACCGAGGCCGACCCCCTGAACGGCAAGATCAGCGACGAGAGCCCCGTGGGCCACGCCCTGCTGGAGAAGGCTGTCGGCGACACCGCCGAAGTCCTGCTGCCCACCGGCCATACCGTCAACTACAAGGTGCTGGGCATCACCCACTCTGCAAACTGAGCCAAGCGGGAGGAAATCATGGAAGAACAGAAGAAGAACCCCGCACAGGGCCTGTCTGAGAGCGAGCAGGTGCAGGTGCGCCGCCAGAAGTTGGCAGACCTGCAGGCTGCAGGCCGCGACCCCTTTACCCTGACCAAGTTCCCTCAGGATGCTTACTCTGCTGACCTGAAGGAAGAGTTCAAGGATCTGCCCAACGAGACCGACAGCGGTAAGAAGGTCGCACTGGCTGGCCGTCTGATGTCCAAGCGCGTCATGGGCAAGGCAAGCTTTGCCCATCTGCGCGACGATAAGGGCGACATCCAGCTCTACGTCCGCCGTGACGAGCTGGGCGACGACGCTTACGCTGCTTTCAAGAAGCTGGACGTGGGCGACATCATCGGCGTCAAGGGTGAGGTGTTCCGCACCAAGACCGGCGAGCTGAGCGCCCGTGCCGAGGAGATCACCCTGCTGGCCAAGAGCCTGCGCCCCCTGCCCGAGAAGTTCCACGGCCTGACCGATACCGAGATGCGTTATCGTCAGCGCTATGTTGACCTCATCGCAAACCCCGAGGTCAAGGAGACCTTTGTCAAGCGCAGCCAGATCCTGAAGGAGATCCGTGCTTATCTGGACGAGAAGGGCTTCCTGGAGGTCGATACCCCCATCCTGACCCCGTTCGAGATCGGTGCGTCCGCACGTCCCTTCTACACCCATCACAACAGCCTGAACATGGACATGGTGCTCCGCATCGAGACCGAGTTGTACCTGAAGCGCCTCATCGTGGGCGGCATGGACCGTGTGTACGAGGTGGGCCGCATCTTCCGCAACGAGGGCATGGACCCCAAGCACAACCCCGAGTTCACCAGCATCGAGCTGTATCAGGCATTCACTGATTTCCACGGCATGATGGACCTGGTGGAGGAGCTGTATAAGCGCCTCGCTCAGAAGATCTGCGGCAGCCTGGTCATCCCCTATCAGGGCAAGCAGATCGACATGGGCCACTGGGAGCGTCTGACCATGATCGAGGCCGTCAAGAAGTATTCCGGCGTTGACTTCAACGACTGGAAGACCGATGAGGACGCCATCGCCGCTGCCAAGGAGCACCATGTGGAGCTGCCCGAGGTTCCCACCAAGGGCGCCATCCTGGCCGAGTTCTTCGACGCTTTCGTCGAGGACAAGCTCATCCAGCCCACCTTCATCTACGACTACCCCGTCGAGATCAGCCCGCTGGCCAAGCGCAAGCCGGATGATCCCGCTTTCACCGAGCGTTTTGAGTACTTCATCGACTGCACCGAGTACGGCAACGCTTTCAGCGAGCTGAACGACCCCATCGACCAGAAGGGCCGCTTCGAGCGTCAGGTCGCCGAGCGCAAGGCCATCGAGCCCGACTGCAAGGCACAGGTCGATTACGACTACGTCAACGCTCTGGAGTACGGTCTGCCTCCCACGGGCGGCCTCGGCTTCGGTGTTGACCGTTTGGTCATGCTGCTGACGGACAGCGCTTCTATCCGTGACGTGCTGCTGTTCCCCACGATGAAGCCGATTGAGCAGTAAATTTCCAATTTAAGCAAAACAAAGCCTGAAACTTCTTGATGTACTGAGAAGTTTCGGGCTTTTTCTTTTGACGGATTTCCAGCAAAAACTACGCCATACGCCAATTTTACGCCAAACGATGCAGGATTTTGTGCAGAGCAAAAAGAGCGTTGTTCTAGTTTTGGTGTAAGAATCGGGCGTGTGGTGGATGGATGTAGACCTGCAAAGGGCTGCATCACAAAACGGATTCATGAATCTGCAAACGGACAAGCTGGAACTTTCCACCGCGAAAGAAGCAAATGTGAAGAACTTGGAGGTTTTCTTATGAACAAACTGCTTTCCTGCTGCTACAACATGGACACTGACCGGGTGGAAGCCCGGTTCGAGGATGGCACCACCGTTGCCATTGACTGCATCGCCATTGAGGATGAATATGGCAATACCCCGGCACAGCGGGCAGAACTGGACTGGCTGCTGTACAACAAACCTCTGGAATACACACAGCTTGTGCTGAGTGGGGAGATTGAGCACTATCTGTCACTGGGATGTGAGCATGGCAGACTGGAAGATTAAGCCCAACATAACAACAAATCCCGGCAGGTGTTCTACAAGGTAGGCACTTGCCGGGATTTGTTTTGTTTGATTTACTTTTCCCTTACTCCATCCACCAGATGAAAATAATCATAATAGGGCGTAGTATAGGTTTCATACCGCCCCACTACGGTAATGGTTGTGCCTTCTTCCGGGTAATCGTCATCGGTCAGCACGAACTCCACTCCCTGCTGGCAGCAGGCAAGCGCATCGTAGATGACGCAGGAATGGTACAGCTCACCAGTCTGCTCATCTGTGTACTCCTGATATTCGCCCGTCATACGAACAATTTTATCGGTGTAGTTTTCCGGGGTAACGAGCATATTGTAAACTTCTGCGTTCACAACCGTATCGCTGAGTAAGGTCAGGTCAATGTCTGCATCCATACCGGTGTGAATATCGCTTGCGCCAGCAGTGCTGCTTTCCGGGAGCTGCACAGAATGTTCCGGGGCGGGTGCAGTAACAGCACTAGAAGATGCAGACTCCGGCAAGACCGTCGCCACGGAAGATGCCGCTTCGGGCTTTGCACCGCAGGCGGTCAATGCAGCGGCGGCACAGAGCAGCAGAAAGCCCTTCAAAAGTCGTTTCATGATGCCCTCCCCAGCAGTTTTCCGGCCAGACAGCACAGGCCAAACGCCGCCATGTCAACCGCAACAATGGTCGAACCAACCGGCGTTCCGGCCAGGACGGAAGCCACGATGCCCACAAAGGCACAGCTCACGGACAATACCGCCGAGCAGATGGTGACAGCGCGGAAATTCTTGCACAGGCGCATCGCCGAAAGAGCCGGAAAAATCACCAGTGCAGAAATCAGCAGAGAGCCGACAAGGTTCATTGCCAGCACAATGATGACGGCAATGACAATGGCAATCAGCAGATTGTATCCGTTTGCATTGGTTCCGACGGCCTGTGCAAAGGTTTCGTCAAAGGTGACTGCAAAGATCTTATTGTAGAACAGCATAAACACTGCGACCACGATGATGGAAAGCCCGATGCAGAGCCAAACTTCCGATTTTGTCAGGGTCAGGATCGAGGTAGAGCCGAACAGGGTGCTGCACACATCGCCAGACAGATTCGCCGAGGTCGAGAACAGATTCATCAGCAGATAGCCCATTGCAAGCGCGCCAACGGACACCATAGCAATGGCAGCGTCACCTTTGATTTGGGTGTTTTGTCCGGTATGCAGCAACAGGACTGCGCAGGCCACAGTCACGGCCAGCGTCAGCGGCATATGGTCGGACATTCCCAGCACGGTCGCAATGGCCATGCCGCCGAACGCCACATGAGAAAGGCCATCTCCGATAAAAGAAAACCGTTTCAGCACCAGCGTCACGCCCAGCAGCGAAGAACACAGGGCAATCAGAACGCCCACGATGAGCGCATAGCGGACAAAGGGATAGTTCCAGTAAAAGATCAGCTTTTCCAACACGTTCATACGGCACCGCCTTTCCCAGCCGCAAACAGCCGCCCCTGCGGGCTTTGCAGATACGCTTCCCGTGTGCCGAAAAAGATCGTTTCACCAACATGAAGAATGTGGCTTGCGTAGCAAACCGCAGCCTGAATATCGTGGGAGATCATCAGGACGGTAATGCCCTCCTGCTGGTTCAGTTTTTCAATCAGATGGTACATTTCCGTAGTCACTTTTGGGTCAAGACCGGAAACAGGCTCGTCCAGAAGCAGCATTTTCCGGGTAGCGCAGAGGGCGCGCGCCAGCAAGACGCGCTGCTGCTGACCGCCGGAAAGCTCCCGGTAACAGCGTTTTGCCAGCGAACCGATAAGCATTTTGTGCATGGCATCCTGCGCAAGCTGCTTTTCCTCCCGACTGTAAAATGGGCGGAGTCCACAACGGCTCTGGCAACCAGACAGCACGATTTCCTGCACCGACGCTGGAAAATCCCTCTGCACGATGGTCTGCTGAGGCAGATAGCCGATCTCGTTCCGGCGCAGGCCATCGCCCATCTCGATTTGCCCGGAAATAGGCTGCTGCAAACCGAGCAGAGTTTTCATCAAGGTACTTTTTCCTGCACCGTTTTCACCAACTACACAAAGATAGTCGCCTGCGTGAATCTCAAAGTTCAGATGATCCAGAATGGCCTTTCCCTCATAGCCAACGAGAAGGTTCTTACAAATGAGCTGAGACATGACGGTTCCTTCCTTTAGTTCAGAGCCTGTTTCAGCACATCCAGATTGCTTTCCATCACGGAAAGGTAGGTCGTGCCGTTTGCCACATCGGTGGATGTGGTGGACTGCATGGAATCCAGCATCAGGATGGACTGATTCTTTTCTGCCGTGTTCTGCACGATGGTCTCGGCGATCTTGTGCTTTGCGCCCTCGATGGTCAGGACGCAGGGCAACTTCAGCTCATCCACCTTCTGTGCAAGGAAGGAGATGGTCTCAAAGCTGGCTTCCGTTTCCGCAGAGCAGCCTGCAAACGCGGCATAATAGCTCAGACCGTAATCGTCCACCAGATAGCGGAACGGGAAACGATCGCCGAACAGCACAGTTTTCTGGGCGGCATTGTCCACCACCGTCTGATATTCGCCATCCAGAGCGGCCGGCTTTTCCAGATAGGATGCAGCGTTAGTAGCGTAGGCATCTTTGTTAGCCGGGTCGATCTCTTCCAGTGCATCGGTGATTGCATTGCAGAGAGTTTCAGCGTTCTTCAGCGACAGCCATACATGCTCGTCATATTCTTTTTCCGCGTGTTCCAGCATATCCTCCTTGATTTCATCACCGCTCATATCCATCGGATAGTAAGTCGGCCAATTCTCCATTTCCTGAGAGAGCGCATCGAAGCCTTCATTCCCGAAATAAATGTGAAAATGTTCCGCTTTGCCCGGAGCAATGCCATGATCACTGAACTGCACATACTTAGGCGCATCAGCATCACCATCGGTTGCCTCGAAGAAATATCGTACTCCTCTGCTGCCAGATTCATAGTCATAAATCTGGTAGCCCTTATATTGATAGGCAGCCGTTGCTTCAACACCGTTTTTCACAAAACACATCGTGTTATTTTCGGCATTGATTGTAATTTTGGAAACATCCGTTTTATAACCCGTTTCGTAATAGGCACGATATTCCTCCGCCGTTTTGTTCCCATTTTCTGCTTTACGTTCCATCACTTCGTCCAGAATACCCTCTTGAAGATAAGGATAAACAGACTGCCACTCACCATCCCAATCGGACAGGCTTCTATCCTGCACATCGCTATCGGCAAAGTGGGAATATCCGTGATGATGTCCTTCCTCTGCCTGCATACCGGGCATTGCTTCCTCTGTCTTAACAGTATCTTTCAGCACATCAAGCAGATTGATAACTTTCATATTTTTGTTGGTGGCTTCTTTCAAGGCATCTTCGACCCAGCCATCCGATTCACCGCCCACATAGACGAACAGGTCGCAATCCGAAATTTTGATGATATCATCTGCCGTAGGCTGGTAGCTGTGCAGGTCTACACCGTTGTCCAGCAGCATGGTAAGTTCTACATTCTTGGCATGCTCTCCAAGGATCTGTCGTACCCAGTCATATTCCGGGAAAATCGTCGTGACGATCTTCAGCGGCTTGTTGCCACTCTGCAATGCAGACGGTGCAAGGGCGGACGAAGATGCGGCCTTCCCACAGCCGCCCAAAATACCAGCAGCCAGTAAAAGGCAAAAAAATACAGCGAATATACGTTTGAGTTTTTTCATAGAAATGCGCTCCATTGTTTGATATCAAGAATCATACGGACAAGCATTTCTTAATCCGACAGTTTTACCTTTAGTCGAATCGGTGTTTTTATCAGCAAAAGCGGAGAGCAAAGCGACAGCAAGGCCGCCAACACAAAATGCGGCGCGGGTGTTAGAATGAACGGCCCGGAACCATCTTTTCCGGCGTGCAGGATATTCTCGCAAAGTTTCAGCTGTGCGCAGACGGCGCAGTCTGCCCCGGTACAGTCGTGGTGGACTTCTTCCGCGCAGAATGTCAATGAACCCAAAACGGCCAGCAGGAAACCAACCAGCAGGATCCACGTAGCGCGGCGTTGTTTTGCAGTGCAGTTCATTCCATTGCCCTCCTTTCTTGAATTTGCAACTTGATTGCAAATTGGATTATAGCAAGGCAACATTGGATTGTCAAGTGGAAATTTTTGCGGACACTACGTTTATCGGAAAGTCGTTGTCAAGAGGGCTGGCACCGTTCAGCCCTCTCTCTTTTTACCAAAGTTCCCCTTGTGTTTTCTTGCAAGCTGCCGAAAATATCGTGTTTTTAAAACTTTTTGTTGACACGGCTCGGTTCTTGTGGTAATCTACTCCAACAATTTAATATAACATATTTACTTAGAGTTCTAGCTCGGCTCCCGAAGGAGTCGAAGCAAGTTTTTAACTTTCTTATCGCTACATAACGAACCCGAACCAAGGCCATCCCAGAAAGGATGGTCAGGTTCAGGTTGTTGTGTGGCGATTTTTTATTGCCAAATCCAGCACCGCACCTTGAAAACCGCATGACCGTCTGTATGGGATACCCGGCGATGACCCCCAAGAGGGAGAGCCGGAAAACGCCGCCGAAAGGGGGCAGGAAATCCATGCAGGGAGAACGGCGAAACATTGATTTTCTGTAACGCCAGTGAAAGGAGGGTCATCTTCCATGTATGTGTCAAACGAAGAATGGGAGCAGAACAATCAGGATTATTTGAAAGAATCGTATGAGGAAACGGGTTTTACCGCCGGAGGATACGCCGTCCGCAAACTTATCTGCGGCGGCTGCGGTCGGGTGTTCTACACCACCATCTACACCAAGAAATACTGTCACAGCTACTGGTGCGGCAATCAGGCCAACAATCGGCGGCAGCGGGAATACCGCCAAATGCGCCGTCAAGATTTAGTCTGCCAGTGCTGCGGCGAAAAATTCACGCCCAAACGTGCAGGTGCCTGTTATTGCAGCAATGCCTGTCGGCAAAAAGACTATCGAAAACGTGTTACGGATGCTGCAAGTGCTCAAAATGAGCACTTGGTTAAGCGTAACGCATCTGCCAAATGAAACTCAATCTCCTCCCGAATGCGGGAACGGAAATTCATCAACCTGTCACGGAAAACCAAGTGGTCAAAATGAGCACATCGTTTTCCGTAACGCTGCAAGGTCTGTTGAAAATCAGGTGCCGCCACCCGGCACTTGATTTTACCCGTAACGAAATCAGTTGGTCACTTTGGCCAACTGAAAAAGCCGGACAAGTTGGTGGGCAGGGATTCGCAAATCTTTGACCGCCAGCTTGCCCGGAGCGGGAGTGCAGAGGGTGCCGCCCTTTGCCCCAGTGATATGATGCTGTGCGTCATATCCTACTGGGTATTATCTGGCGCAAAACGGCGGCAGATCCAGCAGCTCCGCTGCTGCGTTTTTCCACGCCAAGCTGTTGAAACGGAGGGATGCCTATCTGAAATTAACACGACACAACGGACGAGCCGGAGCCAACGGCACCTATAACCCCAAACACAATGACCGGAGTTTCAACCTTGCCAACAGTGAGCACATCGACCCGGAACGAGCCAAAGGCAACATCTACTGGGACTGCTTTCACGGTTTCCGTTCGGCTCTCGCTCCACCCGACCCGGATGATCTGGCAGCGACCTTCTCTGAGGTAGAACGACAATTTTACGAGAGCAGCTATTCCAATTTTGTGAAAAGCCAGAACGAGCGCAACGCCAAGATTCGGCACACGGAACGCAACCGCTCCATTTCTGACCTGCTGTCCAGCCGCAAGACCTGCCCGGAGGAGACTATCTACCAACTAGGAACGCTGGACGAACACGCTTCGGCAGAGGACTTGCTGAGCGTCGTCACAGAGTTCATCGAGGAGTTCAAAGCCAAGTATGGCGACCATGTTCATGTGCTGGACTGGGCACTGCATCTGGACGAAAGCACACCCCACATCCATGAGCGTCATGTGTTCGACTGCGAGAACAAGTACGGCGAGGTGGCACCCCAGCAGGAAAAGGCACTGGAAGCGTTAGGTTTCGACTTGCCAGACCCGGACAAGCCCCTCAGCCGCCGCAACAACCGCAAAATCTCCTTTGATGCAGCCTGCCGGAAGATGCTGTTTGAAATCGCCAAACGTCATGGGCTGGATTTGGAGGAAGAAGCGGAGTACGGCAACCGCAAGTATTTGGAAAAGCAGGACTTCATCCTTGCCAAGCAGAAGGAGCAGCTTGCCGTCCAGCAGGACAGGCTGGACGAATTGACCCTCAAGGTCAACGACATGGAAACGCTGATCGATGAAGTTTCGGCTGCGGCTTACGACAAGGCGGTGGAGGTTGTGACCGATGTAGTGCGCACCGAGACCCGCAAGGAAGATATGCGGATGATCGAGGACACGAAGAAGTGGGTGCTGTCCCCGGAACGCAAGGCTCCGCAGGCCACGAGAGAGTATGCAGCGCACCGTTTGGACGGCGTGCTGGACAAGTTCCTCAAGACCATGCAGACCACCGCTGCCCGCTTGCAGGAGAAGCTGTTGAAACCTGAAGTCCGGCAGAAGGGCAAGGAGCAGGTCAAGGAGAAAGCACGGGATTCCGTTCTGCAACTGCTGAACCGCTTGCAGGCAGAACAGACCCAGCGTAAGCCATCTGCGCCGCCCACTGCTGAAAAAACAGAAACACGAGGTGATGTTTATTGAACAAAGAAGTCGACGAAGAACGCACTCCCCACACCGTTGCGGACGTAAAAGAAATGCTGACCAAGCACTCCAACGGAGAGATCCAGCGGACGATCCAAAACTGCATCACGATTTTGCAGAATGATCATGTGCTGGCTGATGCCATCCGGCTGAACCTGTTGAGCGAGCGCATTGACATTGTAAAGCCCGTGGGCTGGCCGAGATCTGGCAAGACGCTGAACGACACCGATATGAAGTATATCCTGCGGAGAATGGAGAAGTACGGCATTTCCAGCGAAAAGAAGATCGAATCCGCCATCCGCATCATTGCCAACGAGAATCGCTACCACCCCATCCGGGACTATCTGAACGGCCTGCAATGGGATGGAACAGAGCGGATAGCCCACGTCCTGCACCACTTCCTCGGTACTGCGGAGGACGAGTACACTTGCGAAGCTATGAAAATTTTCCTGCTGGGAGCCATTAAGCGCGTGTTCCAGCCGGGATGCAAATTTGAAACCATGCTCTGTCTGGTGGGCGGTCAGGGCGCGGGGAAGTCCACCTTCTTCCGGCTGCTGGCAGTCAAGGACGAGTGGTTCTCGGATGACCTGCGGCGGCTGGACGATGACAACGTGTACCGCAAGCTGCAAGGGCACTGGATCATCGAAATGTCAGAGATGATCGCCACCGCCAACGCCAAGAGCATCGAGGAGATCAAGAGCTTTCTCAGCAAGCAGAAGGAAACCTATAAAATTCCCTACGAAACCCATCCTGCCGATCGTCTGCGCCAGTGCGTCTTTGCTGGCACGACCAACCGGCAGGATTTTTTACCCCGTGACCGCACAGGCAACCGCCGTTTCATCCCCATCCCGGTGGATGCAGAGCTGGCCGAAGTCCACATTCTGGCCAACGAGGAAGAATCCCGTGCCTATATCGACCAGCTCTGGGCGGAAGCTATGACCATCTACAACAGCGGTAACTACAAGCTGGCGTTCAGCCCCGCCATGCAGGAAACACTACAAGCCCATCAGCAGGACTTCATGCAGGAAGATGCACAGGCGGGCATGATCTACGCCTTTTTGGAGGACTACACGGGTGACCGGGTGTGTTCCAAGCAGCTCTATGCGGAAGCACTGGGCAACACCAATATCCCGGCAGAGTGGGAGACCCGCGCTATCTGCGAGATCATGAACACGGGAATTTCGCGCGGCGATATTCAAGGCTGGCAGGCGCACAAGACCGCCAAGCGTTACCCGAAGTACGGCGTTCAGAAAGGCTGGGAGCGCGTAACCAGCCCCGAAACCGGGGTTGAAGATTTCTCCGAAATAACGGATGCAGAAGCTAAGCAACTGGGATTTTCCTTTTGATGGACAGCGGTTACACGGTCAGTTACAGGTTTGGTTACGCTGCAGTTACAGCGCAAAAACCGCATGATGGCTGCGTTTTCCGCTTCCTGTAACCATGTAACCTTAAAAAGATAAGAAAAAGTATAAAGCCCATCGAATGCCCTGTGTGCAGAAAAAGAGAGTTTTCCTGCCCGGTTACAGGCGTTCGGTTACAAGGAATTGGAGGTCTGCCTATGAAGGATGTCCCGATTTGGGAAAAGAGCAATTTGACGCTGGAAGAAGCTGCGGCTTACTCCGGCATTGGCATCAACAAGCTGCGTTCATTATCGGATAACGAACATTGCCAGTTCGTGTTGTGGGTGGGTTCCAAGCGGCTCATCAAGCGGCGCAAGCTGGATGAATATACGGAGCGAATGTACTCGCTTTGAAAATGTCCCGGATATTTTTCAAAACGTCTTGCAGAGAATGGCGTATCTGTGGTACTATGAACACAGAACAACGCTCTTTTCTGTACCGCAATGTAGAAAGGAGCGACGCTCATGGCAACAACTCAGAATACGAAACGCAAAGACAAGGCGCGTGTGGTTCTCCGCAAAGGGGAATCCCAGCGCAAAGATGGCAAGTACGATTTCCGTTGGACTTCCCCGGATGGCAAGCGGCATTCTATTTATGCCGCGACCTTAGAGGAACTTCGGGAAAAGGAAAACGACATTCAGCGAGATTCGCTGGAAGGCATCAAGGCAGAAGCACGGTACGTCACCCTGAACGATGTGTTCACCCTGTGGGCAAAGGTCAAGCGTGGTCTGAAGGACAACACCTTTCAGAATTATCTGTACCTTTATCGGCAGTTCGTGGAGCCGGATTTCGGCAAATCGAAGGTGTCTGCGCTCAAGAAGTCGGACGTGAAGCAGTTCTACAACACGTTGGCGGATGAGCGGGGCTTGCAGATCTCTACGATTGACAGCGTACACACGGTTTTGCATCAGGTGCTGGACATGGCGGTGGATGACTGCTATCTGCGGAGCAACCCTTCGGACAATGTTCTGCGGGAGCTGAAAAAGGCACACCAGTTTGAAACCAACCGCCGCAAGGCACTGACCGTGGCAGAGCAGAATCTGCTGCTGTCCTACCTCTCCAAAACGCCGAAGTACCAGCACTGGTATCCGATTTTCGCGGTCATGCTGGGAACTGGTTTGCGCGTAGGAGAAGCCACTGGTCTGCGCTGGTGCGATGTGGATTTTGAGGAAGGGACAATCTCCGTCAATCACACGCTGGTCAACTACGACCACCGTGAGAACAACGGCGGCAAGAAGGGCTGCTACTTCAACTGCCACTCGCCCAAAACAAAGGCCGGGGTCCGCACTGTTCCGATGATGGACTTCGTGAAAGAAGCCTTTGAAAAGGAACGTGCCTATCAGGAAGAAGCAGAGATCCATTGCACGGTAACGGTGGATGGCTATACGGACTTCATCTTCATCAATCGTTTTGGTGAATGTCAGCATCAGGGAACGCTGAATAAAGCGATCCGCCGCATCATCCGCGACTGCAACGATGAAGTTCTTGCCAAAGACCCGGACAGTACCGTTCTTCTGCCGCGTTTCAGTTGTCATACCCTGCGGCATACGTTCACGACCCGGATGTGCGAAGCGGGCGTGAACATCAAGGTGATTCAGGATGCGTTGGGACACTCGGATATTTCCACCACTTTGAACATCTATGCAGATGTGACCAAGGAACTGCGGAAGTCTGAATTTGAAAACCTTGACCGCCAGTTCGCGCAGTGGAAAGACCCTGAAGAATAAAAATAAAGCGTACGCCAAATACGCCATACGCCATTTACGCCAATTCATACGCCAAACGATACAGTTCGGATAAAGGCTTGTGTAGAGATGTAAATGGAAGGGTAAAAATCAACCCTTGCGGTGTAGAGTAATATCAAGAAATAAAGGCTTATAACTGTTCGTCGATGACATCCCCACGATGAAGCCGATTGAGCAGTAAAACACAAAATTAAAACGCAGATACGATGAAATTCTGAGCGGATTTCAAACGGCATCTGCGGTACTACACCACAACTACACCAATTTTGGGACGTTTTCCCGAAAAGGAGCCTTACAAAGCGGTATGGTGTAAGAATCGAATAGGCGGATTGGTGTAGTAGGTACACCGAACCCCAAACGCAAAAATGCGGCAGCTATGTTGTGAAAATACAACGTAGCTGCCGCTTTTTGTTTCGTATAGAGATTTTATGCTGACAGGCAACTTCTCCTGTGGTTAAATCAATTTGTCGTTGGCAAGTGTCAAACACTCCTGATTTGGCATACGCCAAAATTTACGCCAATTTAGCGCAGTTCCTCAAGCAATGCCGTGCATCCTTCCAGTATATCCTGCCATGTGGCTTCAAAATCTCCCGTGAACCATGGGTCTGCCACTTCACGGGGATGATCCGTATGCGCCATCAGCAGCGAGACTTTATGCTGTGGGTCTCCGCCGACAAGCCGCAGGATGTCGCACAGATTGCTTTCATCCATGCCAATCAGATGATCATACCGTGCATAATCCAGCCGGGTCATCTGCCGGGCGGTCTTGCCGTTGCAGTCGATGCCATGTTCTGTCAGCTTCTGCCGTGCAGGAGGATAGACCGGATTTCCGATTTCCCATGCACTGGTGGCGGCTGATGCGATTTCAAATTGCTCGGATAGTCCTGCCTTGGACGTAAGGTCTTTCATAACATACTCCGCCATCGGGCTTCGGCAGATATTTCCGAGACAAATAAATAAGATCCTGGTCATGCCGGGTCGTTCTCCTTTTGGCTTGCAAAAGCATAGCCGCCGTGGGTAGTGCGGATAAAGCTACCGCAGCCGGCCAGCTTCTTTCGCAGATTGGAAACGGTATTTGCCACGACCTTTAAGGTGTCGTCACAGTTTTGTCCCCACACAGCACGGAAAAGCTCTTCTTTTGAGAAGATTTGTCCTTCGTGGGAGGCAAGCATCAGCAGCAAATCGAACTCCAGTCGTGTAAGGGAGACTTTTCTGCCGTTGCACGACACTTCGTGGGTCATTCCGTCCAGTGTAAGCCCCGGAAGAACCAACTTCTCCCATGAATCAATGGATATTTGCTCTGCCTCGATGTGCTCTCGTTCCAGAAGCATCCGGATCTTCTGCTCCAATTCCGGGTCAGGCTGTCGGGTCTTTATAACGATCATGGCAAACTCCTGCGTGTATTTTACTCTGCGGCGGTATCCATTTTCCGGAGCAGGTTTACCATCTCGATGGCACTGACTGCACAGTCATAGCCTTTATTACCTGCTTTGGTGCCTGCCCGCTCGATGGCCTGTTCGATGTTTTCGGTGGTCAGAACACCAAAGAGGACGGGAACCCCGCTTTCCAGCGAGACCGTGGCAATGCCTTTGGAAACCTCATTGCACACATAGTCGTAATGGCTGGTAGAACCGCGAATCACGGCACCAAGGCAGATCACAGCATCATACTTTCCGCTTTTTGCCATTTTAGAGGCGACCAGTGGGATCTCAAAAGCACCCGGAACCCATGCAACATGAATATCAGCGTCCTGCACATCGTGCCGGAGCAGACCATCCATTGCTCCGCTCAGAAGTTTGGACGTGATAAATTCGTTGAAGCGGGCAGCTACGATACCGACCTTGATATTCTGAGAAACCAGTTTGCCTTCAAATGTTTTCATTTTTAAATACCTCTTTCGTTGTTAATATTCCAGAAGATGCCCCATCCGTGCCTGCTTCGTTTTCAGGTAAAACAGGTCATACGGGGTCGCCGTCATCTGAATGGGTACGCGCTGGGAGATCTCCAACCCAAACTCGGAGAGCTGATATACTTTGTCCGGGTTATTGGTAAGCAGGCGCAGGCTTTTTACGCCAAGTTCACGGAGGATCTGTGCGCCGAGATAATACTCCCGTTCATCTCCATGGAACCCCAGAGCGAGATTGGCTTCCAGCGTATCCATGCCCTGCTCCTGAAGTTCATAGGCACGCAGTTTGTTGATCAGACCGATGCCCCGGCCTTCCTGCCGCATATAGAGCAGGATACCCCGGCCTTCTTTTTCGATCTGCGTCATGGCAGCGGCCAGCTGCTGGCCGCAGTCGCAACGCAAAGAACCAAATGTATCTCCTGTCAGGCATTCCGAGTGGACGCGGCACAGAATATCCTTTCCATCGCCAATGTCACCTTTTACCAGTGCAATGTGATGCTCTCCGTTCAGGCGGCTCACAAAACCATAAGCTCTGAAGGTGCCATACTTGGTGGGCAGGTTCACCGTCGTCACCTGATCGACCAGTTTATCGTGACACTTGCGGTACTCCTGTAAATCACGGATGGTGATGAATTTGATCTGGAAACGCTCTGCCAGCTTTGCCAGTTCAGCGGTGCGCATCATCGTGCCATCCTCCCGCATGATCTCGCAGCACAGGCCGCATTCTTTCAGATCTGCCAGACGGCACAGGTCAACGGTTGCTTCCGTGTGACCGTTGCGCTCCAGTACACCGTTCTTTTTTGCCAGAAGGGGGAACATATGGCCCGGTCTGCGGAAATCTTCTGCTTTTGAGTGGTCGTCCACACAAGCCATCGCCGTAATGGAACGCTCTGCGGCAGAAATGCCCGTAGAAGTAGAAACGTGGTCGATGGACACCGTAAATGCCGTTTCATGGTTGTCGGTGTTATGCTGCACCATCTGCGGAAATTGCAGCTTCTGGACGAAAGCCTCGGACATCGGCATACAGATCAGACCTTTGCCGTGGGTCGCCATAAAGTTGACGTTTTCGGTGGTGGCAAATTCGGCAGCACAGATGAAGTCCCCCTCGTTTTCACGGTCGGGGTCATCCGTTACCAGAATGATTTTTCCTTGCTTCAGGTCTTGCAAAGCTTCGGGAATGGTATTGAAGTTCATCGTAAACTCTCCTTAAAAGCCGCAGCGCAGCAGCATTTCTTTTGTGAGCGTGTTTTGCTTCGGTGTTTCTGATGGAAGCAGCCTCTCGATATATTTTCCAACAACATCGGTTTCCAAATTGACAAAATCCCCTTTGTACCGTTGGTTCAGGTTCGTCTGACGGACAGTGTGCGGTATCGTGGACACGGAAAAGCCCGTAGGTTCCACCGCAGCCACGGTCAGGCTGATACCGTCTATTGTGATAGAGCCTTTTTCAACGACATAGCGAAGGATCGCAGAATCTGCATGAATGGTGTACCAGATAGCCGTATCGTCTTTTCGGATATTAGCAATGCGTCCGACGCCATCCACATGGCCTGCTACGATGTGTCCGCCAAAACGTCCGTTGGCCGGCATGGCACGTTCCAGATTGACAGCACTTCCAATGGTAAGCTGTGCAAGTGCAGAGCGGTTCAAGGTCTCGTGCATGACATCCGCAGCAAAGCTATCCGGGAAGAGCTGCCTGACGGTCAGACAGATGCCGTTGACGGCGATGCTGTCGCCGATCCTGGTTCCTTCCAGAACCGTTTTTGCACGAACAGTCAGTACGGCGGAATGCTGTCCCCGATTGATGGATTTTATTGTTCCGACTTCTTCCACGATTCCGGTAAACACGGGTACTCCACCTCACTTTCGATCAGGAAATCTTTGCCAAGCTGTTCCAATCGGCTGTTCTTCAGGCGGAATGCAGCATCCGGAAGCGGGACACCTGCACCCTCAATGGGTGCTTTGGCATCCCTTCCTCCGAACAGCTTCGGGGCAATGTAAGCCTGTACCTGCTGCACGATGCCGCTTTCCAGTGCAGACCAGTTCAAGGTTCCGCCGCCTTCCAGCAGAATGCTGTCGATCTGCTCCTGCCCCAGCTGTTCCATCAGTTGCAGAAGATTCACATGACCGCAATGCGCTTTCAGACAAAGGACCCGGCACCCGGCCTGTTGATATGCCGCCTGCTTCTCCGGGTCGCCGCAGCAGGTCGCAAGAATGGTCGGAACCTGTTTGGCGGTCATGACCACCTGTGATTGCAGCGGTGTCCGCAAATGTGTATCACAGATGATCCGGACGGGATCACGGCCACCCTCTATCCGGCAGGTCAGCAGTGGGTCATCTGCTAGGATGGTTCCGACTCCCACCATAATGCCGCGGAATCGGTGTCGCTGCCGTTGAACATGATTCCGGGCAATTTCCCCGGTGATCCATTTGGAAGCGCCTGTGTATGTGGCGATTTTTCCGTCCATCGTCATGGCGTATTTCATGGAAACGAAGGGGCGTTTTGTGGTGATATAGTGGAAGAACACCTTGTTCAGCGCATCGCATTCCTTTTGCAGAACATTTTCGGTCACATCTATGCCGTGTGCGCGCAGGATTGCAATTCCTTTTCCGGCTACCAGCGGATTCGGGTCAGCGGAACCCACGACCACCCGGTGAATGCACGCGTCCAGAATCGCATCCACGCAGGGCGGCTGCTTTCCGTAATGGCAGCACGGCTCCAATGTCACATACATGGCCGCTCCCTGCGGATCTTCGGTGCAGGATGCCAGCGCATTGCGCTCCGCATGAGCCTGACCGTATTTCTGGTGCCAGCCCTGTCCGATGATCCTGCCCTCTTTTACGACCACGGCACCCACCATCGGGTTGGGCGATGTCCACCCGCAGCCCTTTTTTGCAAGCTGCAAAGCCAGACGCATATAGTCTTTGTCGTTCATCGTGTTGCCTCCAAAAGAAAAAGCCCTGAACAAAAACGTTCAGGGCAAGCCGAAAAACACAAGGGATCCTTGTGCAAAAAAGAAAGCTCCAGAATGCAAACGCATCCCAGAGCAGCCTCCACAAGCGCAGGACCGTACGGGTTCTGCACTTGATATCTTCTTTCATCCAGACTGTACTGTCGGCTTCGGAGTTTCACCGAATCATGCCTTACGGCTCGTGGGCTGTACCACCGGTAGGGAATTGCACCCTGCCCTGAAGATTTATGATTCAATTACAGCGGCATTATAGCATGGCTTCTTTCGGATTGCAAGGGCATTCTGCAAACCGGGACGAAACCGGGACGAAACCGGGATGAAGATGGGTACGAAACTTTTTGACTATTATTGCCTTGTCAAGAGGGTAGGCGTCGTCCAGCCCTCTCTCTTTTTGCCAAAGTTTCCCTTGCTTTTTCTTGCACCCTGCCGAAATCAGCGTATTCTCAAAACTTTTTGTTGACACGGCTCGATTTTTGTGGTAATCTATCCCAACAATTGAATATAACATATTTTTACATATTCGTTCTGGCCCTGCGGGGCTGAACATTTTGGCTTTCAGCCGTTACATAACCGACTAGCATGACCTTCCAGAAAAAGCGAAGGCAGGGCTGGTCTGTTTTGTGACGGCTTTTTTGCTGCCGTTTTGCTTGTTGCACCTTGAAAACCGCATGACCGTCTGCATGGGATACTCGGCGATGACCCCCAAGTGGGAGAGCCGGAAAACGCCGCCGAGAGGGGGCAGGAAATCCATGAAGGGAGAACGGCAGGACGTTGATTTCTCAGTTGCGGAGTAAGAAAATGTGGTCAAAATGACCACATTTTCTTACCGTAACGCCAACGAAAGGATGGAATGCCTATGAGTAATTTTACCCCTGCATGGATCAAGAAAGGCTTCTTCAACGAATCCCTGTTTTGTGACGATTTTCTGAGCACCCACCAACTGCTTTACTCGAATGGCGCATTTTTCACCCCGGACGGCAGGGTCACAGACACCATGAACCTGCGCTGTGAAATTTTCGATATGCTGCGAGACCATATCGGCGCAAATATCGCCAAACGGGTCAGCAATGTCGTGGACGTACTGAAGCTGGCGGCACAGGTGGAGGACTTCCCGCCTGTCACTGACCGCATTGCGCTGGCAAACGGCACCCTGTATCTGGACGGCACCTTTCAGGAAGGCAAGCCGGAGATCGTCCGCAACCGGCTCCCGGTCAAATATGACCTGAAAGCCGCCCAGCCCGTCCACTGGCTGCGGTTCCTATCCGACCTGCTCTACCCGGAGGACATTCCCACGGTGCAGGAGTTCATCGGCTACTGCCTGATCCCCAGCAACAAGGGGCAGCGCATGATGGTCATCAAGGGCAGCGGCGGTGAGGGTAAGTCGCAAATCGGCGTGGTGCTGTCCCGGCTGTTCGGCTGCAACATGAAGGATGGCAGCATCGGCAAAATCTCGGAGAACCGCTTTGCCCGTGCCGATTTGGAGCACACCCTGCTCTGCGTGGACGATGATATGCGGATGGAAGCCCTGCGTCAGACCAACTATGTCAAGTCCATCGTGACCGCACAGGGGCAGATGGATTTGGAGCGCAAGGGCAAGCAGAGCTATCAGGGCTGGATGTACGCCCGCCTGCTGGCGTTCAGCAACGGCGATCTGCAGGCATTGTATGACCGCTCGGACGGTTTCTACCGCCGTCAGCTCATCTTGACCACCAAGGATAAGCCCCTGTCTCGTGTGGATGACCCGGACATTGCCGAGAAGATGGCGGCAGAGGTCGAGGGCATCCTGCTGTGGGCATTTGAGGGCTTGCAGCGGCTGGTGAAGAATGGCTTCCAGTTCACCGAGAGTGACCGTGCCAAGCGGAACCGGGAACTGGTGAAGCGGGACAACAACAATGTGTTTGATTTCCTTGAATCCGAGGGCTACATCCGCCTGAAGGCGGATGCCTGCACCAGCTCGAAAGGCTGTATGAGGTCTATCGAATGTGGTGTGAGGAGAACAGCCTGAATGCGATCAAGGCACGAGGGTTCAGCGATGCGCTGATCGCCAACCAGCGCAGGTATAATCTGGAATCCACCAACAACATCGTCAATTCGTCCGGGCGAAGAGTCCGAGGCTTTGTGGGCATCGAAGCCCTTGTGCAGCCCGACCTCACCCCCAATGGCTGGCGGGCATGACCCGCTTTTGATCCCCCTATATGGTGCGTTTTCGGTCTTTCGCTGCGTACGTGCGTACAGAGAAAACCGCCTGCTGCGTACGCACGTACGCAGCAAAACGCCCAAGTTCTCCTTTATAGGGGGTGTTGGCAAAGTGTCAGATTGACAGTTTGCCAAAATCAGAGGGTCAAAATGACCCTCTGAAAAACCGGACGAGCTGTCCTTCAGGGCAGCTTGCCCGGAGCAAGAGTGCAGAGAGCGCAGCTCTTTGCCCCAGTGATATGATGCTGTGCGTCATATCCTACTGGGTATTATCTGGCGCAAAATGGCGGCAGATCCAGCAGCTCCGCTGCTGCGTTCTCCCACGCCAAACTGATGAAACTGAGGGATGTCTATCTGAAACTGACACGACACAACGGACGAGCCGGAACCCACGGCACCTATAACCCCAGGCACAATGACCGCAGTTTCAACCTTGCCAACAGTGAGCACATCGACCCGGAACGAGCCAAGGGCAACATCTACGGGGATTGCGTCCACGGCTTCCGTTCGGCTCTTGCCCCGCAAGACCCGGATGATTTAGCAGCGACCTTCTCGGAGGTAGAACGACAATTTTACGAGAGCAGATATTCCAATTTTGTGGAAAGCCAGAACGAGCGTAACGCAAAGATCCGGCACACCGAACGAAACCGCAGCATTCCTGACCTGCTGTCCAGCCGCAAGACCTGCCCGGAAGAAACCATCTATCAGCTGGGAACAAAGGACGACCATGCTTCGGGCGAAGTTCTGCTGGCGGTCGTGACGGAGTTTATTGAAGAGTTCAAGGCGAGGTTCGGAGACCATGTTCATGTACTGGACTGGGCGTTGCATCTGGATGAAAGTACACCGCATATCCACGAACGTCATGTGTTCGACTGCGAGAACAAGTACGGCGAGGTGGCACCCCAGCAGGAAAAGGCGTTGGAAGCGTTGGGCTTCGAGCTGCCCGACCCGGCCAAACCCCTCAGCCGCCGCAACAACCGCAAGATCACCTTTGATGCCGCCTACCGGAAGATGCTGTTTGAGATCGCCAAGCGGCATGGTCTGGAATTGGAGGAAGATGCGGAGTACGGCAACCGCAAATATCTGGAAAAGCAGGATTTCATTCTTGCCAAGCAGAAGGAGCAGCTTGCCGCCCAGCAGAGCAAGCTGGACGAACTGACCCTCAAGGTCAACGACATGGAAACGCTGATCGATGAGGTTTCGGCAGCGGCCTACGACAAGGCGGTGGAGGTCGTGACGGACATGGTACGCACCGAGACCCGCAAGGAAGATATGCGGATGATCGAGGACACGAGGAAGTGGGTGCTGTCCCCGGAACGCAAGGCTCCGCAGGCCACGAGAGAGTACGCCGCCCATCGGTTGGATACCGTGTTGGACAAGTTCCTCAAGACCATGCAGACCACCGCCGCCCGTTTGCAGAACAAGCTGCTGAAGCCGGAAGTCCGGCAGAAGTGCAAGGAGCAGGTCAAGGAGAAAGCACGGGATTCCGTTCTGCAACTGCTGAACCGCTTGCAGGCAGAGCAGGGGCAAAACAAACCAACGGCACAACCCCGCAAACAGGAGGGGCATTCGGAAATCTGAACCTCATCGGGAGCGTTCGGGGCAGAAAGCTGGCACCTTCTGCCCCGGCACCCGGTTACAAGGATATGGAGGTGCAAGTGAAGGAAGTTCCGATTTGGCAAAAGAGTAATCTGACCTTGGAGGAAGCGGCGGCTTACTCCGGGATCGGTATCAATAAACTGCGGTCAATGACCGATAGCGATGAATGTAAGTTCGTCCTTTGGAACGGAACCAAACGGCTGATCAAACGCCGTAAGCTGGACGAATATCTGGACAAGGCATTCTCGATCTGATGCGGTGTGAAAATTGACCGTTTGATGTTGCAGGGAGTCTTGCACCATGGTATACTCATGGCGTAAGGCTCCTTTTCAACATTCTGTGAATGAAAAGGAGAGTTTATATGCAAAGACGTAAAGATAATAAAGGCCGTGTTTTGAAGGATGGCGAGGTCTACCGCAAGAGCGACGGGCTGTATATGTACCGTTGGACTGCAAAAAGCGGAAAACGCCACACCATCTATGATGCAACTTTGGAGGGACTGCGCGAAAAGGAAGAGAAGATCCAACGCGATTTGGTAGATGGCATCCGCATCCCGGAGTGCAGCCTGACCCTGAATGACCTATTTGAACTGTGGCGTAAGAACAAGGTGGGCTTGAAAGAGCATACCTTCGCCAATTACGTTTATATGTACAATCGGTTCGTCCGGGATGAGATCGGCATGATGAAGCTCAAGGACATTCGCAAGTCGGATATCCGCAGCTACTACAATGGCATCGTCCGCAATGGCAAGATGGCGTTGAACACGCTGGAAACCATCCAGAATGTTCTTCATCAGGTCTTTGCGGTGGCGGTGGACGATGAGTACATCCGTGTGAATCCCACGGATGGTGTCCTGACGGCCATTAAAGCTGCCCACCAGTACGAAACGCCCAAACGCCACGCTCTGACCCTGCCCCAGCAGCAGGCGTTTCTGAATTTCATCAAGAAAACGCCGAAGTTCCAGCACTGGCTCCCGATGTTCACCTTCATGCTGGGTACCGGATGCCGCATCTCGGAAACGGTTGGCCTGTGCTGGGGTGACATCGACTTCGAGAGTGGGTTTATCACCATCCAGCACAATCTGGTCTATCACGACCACGAAGTCGGTGGTTGCTACTTCACCATGTCCACGCCCAAAACTGCCGCAGGCAAGCGAGAAATTCCCATATTGCCCGAAGTTCGGAAAGCGTTGGAGCAGGAACGAGCTAACCAGCAGGAGCTGGAACTGGTGTGTGAGTACGAAATCGACGGCATCTCGGACTTTGTGTTTCTAAACCGCTTCGGCCAGCCGCAGAACCCGCAGACGGTCAACCGCGCCATCAAGCGCATCAGCGTGGCATACAACGAAACCGAACTGGAAAAGGCCGAAAAGGAAAAGCGGGAGCCGCAGCTGTTGCCGCCTTTCTCCTGCCATAATCTCCGGCACACATTCTGCACCCGGCTGTGTGAAAATGAAACCAACCTGAAGATCATTCAGGACATCATGGGACACAAGGACATCAGCACCACGATGGAGATTTACGCGGAAGCCACCAAGGAAGCCAAAGCCCATTCCTTTGCAAATCTGAACGGTAAACTGGGCATTTCGGTCTGAAATCCACTACACCAACTACTACACCACTTTTACACCAAATTGCCGGTGAGTTGTGGAGAGTTGCGTAGGGTGACGTACGGGAGCAGGAAAAAGGAAGCCGCATGGATAGGCTTATAAAGGAAAATAAAGCCATTTGTGAGCCTTCCTTGACCTGTCCCCACGATGAAGCCGATTGAGCAGTAAATTTCCAATTTAAACAAAATAAAGCCTGAAACTTCTTGATAAAACGAGAAGTTTCAGGCTTTTTCCTTTTGCGAATTTCCAGCGAAAACTACGCCATACGCCAATTTTACGCCAAACGATGTAGGATTTTGTGCAGAGCAAAAAGAGCGTTGTTCCAGTTTGGCAGTAGAAACGGCTGTGTAGTAGGCGGGTGTAAGTACTGCAATAGAAACACCTTTTTCGTTCATACCATCAAGGCAAATGAAAGGAGAGGTCAAGGTGGCAAGTTTTTTCTTCATGCTTTCATCAGGTGTATTGGCAGAAATATTATCAAGTGCCGCGAAGGCCACAGATTTGTAACCATTTGGGGGAGTACAGTACACAAGCATGGCAGAAGTGTCCAGCTTAAAATCATAATTTCGGCCCATATGAACCTGATTCTGGTTATCTGTCATTGTAAACGCAGTGCATTTCAGAGATCCCGAAGTCCGGAAAATGTTGAAATATCTGGTGAATCATACCAGAAAGAGATAAAGACCCCTTTGTACTTCTCTTTTCTGCATCAAAAAGCGCCCCGGCTCCCTCACTGCACGAGGGAGCCGGGGCGCTTTCTTGCGCGATACGGTCTTTCTTACTTCCGTGCGATCATCTCGGTATAGGCCAGCACCAGCGGGCCGACGCCCTTTGCGTCGTTGCAGACCACTGGCTCACTGAAATAGTAAGCCAGCGAGCCGTCGCGGTGGTCCTTGCCGCCGAGGCCGGCCACGAGGCAGATGCCATCCAGCTGCAGGCTGCCGTCCGGGTTCTTGCTCAGATACTTGTCACAGGTGCCGTAGAAGGCTTTCTCGGCCCATGCGGCCATCCGCTTGGGCAGGTAGCCGAGACGCACGCCCTTGAGCACGGCGTAGGCGAAGAGGGCCGTGCCGCTTGTCTCGAGGTAGTTGCCCTCGACGCCGGGGTGGTCCATCACCTGCCAGAACATGCCAGTCTCCTCGTCCTGGAACTTGTGGACGTCCTCAATGGTCTGCTTGAACATCGCCATGATGCCGCGGTACTCGTTGTACAGCTGCTCATCCATCCGCTCCAGCACGTCCACCATCGCCACCATGAACCAGCCCATGGCCCGCAGCCAGAAGTTGGGGCTGCAGCCGGTGACGGGGTCGGCCCAGTACATCTGGCGGCTCTCGTCGTAGCCGTGGTAGTACAGACCGGTCTTCTCATCCCGCATGTGTTTCTGGATGTTCATGAACTGCTTGTAGCTGTCGATGCAGCCCTGCATCTTGTTGTAACGGGTCTCGTACTCCATATAGAAGGGCTGGGCCATGTAGGTGCCGTCCAGCCAGACCTGCCACGGATAAATGTCCTTGTGCCAGAAGTTGCCCTCCTTGGTGCGGGGCTGGGTGAGCAGCTGGCTGCGGATGGTGTCGATGGCCTTGCGGTACTTCTCGTCGCCGAAGATGTCGTAGAGGATGAACAGGTTTTTGCCCTGATTCACGTTGTCGAGGTTGTACTCCTTCGGGTCGTAGGTTTTGATGGAGCCGTCTTCCTGCACGAACCAGTCGATGAAATCCTTGGAAAATTTCAGATACTTTTCGTCGCCGGTAGTCTTATACAGGCTCAGGCAGGCGGTGATCATGCAGCCGTCGATGTAGTTCCACTTGTTGGGCTTGCCGCTGCGGACCTTCTCGATGTTCCACATGGGTGCTTCGGCGCTGGAATTGGCGATGAGGTAGTCCACATAATCGCCCAGCATGGACAGGATTTCTTCATGAGTCATGGCTTAGTCCTCCTCAAAATGGCCGACGTTGGCAAAGCGCAGGCGCTCGCCCTCGTAGCCCTCGATCTTGACGTTGTGCAGCTTGATATTCTTGACGTTTTCGGCGTAGATGGCCAGCTTCTTGACCAGCGGGCGGTTGTCGGCCATGGCAGCCTGACCCTCCTTGGCGTCGGGGTCGAAGGTGATGGTGACATTCTTCATGGAGACGCCCTCGATGGGCTGCTCGGGCAGGCCGTCAAAGTAGCAGCCCGCAAACTGTGCGTCGGTGGCCACGATGTCTTCCATGGTCAGGGTGCCGAGCTTCGGGGTGTACTCGTCCACGGGCAGAGCCTCGCGGCACTGGACATAGGGGCCGTGGCCGTCCGGGTCGCAGAAGTAGAACATATTGATGACGAAGGGAGCCTTGACGCCCCGCATCTCTACGTTGCGGAACACCAGACCGTCGATGACGGCGGTGTTGCCGCGGCTGCGGCGGGTCTTGACGCGGAGGCCGCGGTCGGTGTGGTCCATGAGGCACTGGGTGACCACCATGTCCTTGACGCCGCCGCTCATCTCGCTGCCGATGACGATGCCGCCGTGGCCCTTGTCCAGCAGGCAGTTGCGGATGACGGTATGCTCGCAGCTCTTCTTGAGCTTCATGCCGAGGAAGACCTTGCTGGCCTTCATGGCGATGCAGTCGTCACCGACGTGGATGTTCACGCCGATGATGCGGATGTACTCGCAGCTCTCGGGGTCGATGCCGTCGGTGTTGGGGGCGTTGTAGGGATTGTTGATGTTGAAGTTCAGCAGGTCGAGGTGTTTGACGAAGATGGGGTGGATCGTCCAGGAGTAGCTGTTCTGCACGGTGATGCCGTGGAGGCAGACGTTCTCGCTGTCCACCATCGCCACGGCGCGGGGACGCCATGCGATGCGCTTGACCTTGGGGTCGACCCACCAGTCGCCGTTCTGGGCGTCGCAGTCCAGTGTGCCTTCACCGGTGACGACGACGTCATGCACCTGGGTGATGTTCAGCAGGCCCGCAAAGCTGTTCAGCGGGTTGCCCTCCCAGCCGGTGAGGTAGTATTCGTCCACTTCGTTCTCGCTGGGGATGACGCCGGGCAGGATGGGGTAGTGGGTGCGGTCATTGTCGCCCAGCAGCACAGCGCCCTTCTCGAGGTAGAGGGTGGTACAGCTCTTCATGAAGAGGCTGGCGGTGCGGTAGCGGCCAGCGGGGACATATACCGTGCCGCCCCTGGGGCAGGTGGAAAGAGCAGCCTGCAGCCTGCCGGTGTTGTCGGTCTCGCCATCGGCGACGAGGCCGTAGCGGGATGCGTCCACAAAGAAGCTCTCGGCCTCGGTGGTGAAATCCAGTTTCAGGTGCTCACCCTCGGTGTCTACCTCCACGGTGTAGGTGGTGGACGGAGTCAGAGAGAAGAGGGAGAACACGTTGGTGTTGCAGCTTTCGTAAATGGTCTTGCCGTTCAGAGCCACGGCGAAGGGATGCTCCGGGCGGAAGCACTTGCCATTTTCCAGCTCGAAGACGGCGCTGCGGGTCATAGAACGGATGAGAGACAGATTCATTTTTACAGCCTCCTGAGTTATTTGCGTAGATTTGCGGCTTGCCCGCAGAGGGCGGACATGGTACACTGGGGATAAGAATATCAGAGCACTGCCCCAGCGGGGCAGGCATAGCAAGAAGGGGGAAGGGCGGATGCGCGCCGAACGGGAAAAACTCAACGCGAAGATCACGGCGGGAGCGCTCAAGCTGTCCGGCGGGCGGCTCGAGCTGCCTGCCGAGATGTGCCATATCGTTCTGTTTTCAGGCGGCAGCTGCACAGTCCAGTGCGGGGACATGTCGCTCCTGGTCAGCCCCGGCTGCGCATTGCTGCTGGGGCCGGGGGCGTGGGTGGTATCGCAGGCAGGCCACACCCAGCCGGAAATGCTGGGGTGCGAGTTCCCGCTGGCAGTGCTCCACGAGATGAAGAACGCCACCGGCGAAGATTTCCTCCGCCTTTTTGCACCGGGCAGCCAGATGGCCCTTTACGGCAGCGTCCAGTGGGCCAGCCGTCTGCGGACGCTGCTGGAGATGATGCGGGGCGCCATGGGCGAGCCGGAGTATCCCGGCGGGCTGTATCTGGCACTGACGCTCCACTATGTTGAGCAGGAGCACCGGGCGCAGAGCGCCGCCGACGCCCGCCCCCGCAACGAGACGGTGGAGCAGATATGCGCCTACCTTGCGGCAAACTACCAGCAGAAGCTTTCCCTCACCGAGGTGGCAGCGCGGTTCTACATCTCGCCCTACTATCTGAGCCGGCTGTTCCGGCGGGTGACGGGGCAGTCCATCGTGGACTACATCAACGCCCGCCGCATCGAGGCGGCACAGAAGCTTCTGGAAACGACAGAGCTGAGCATCGGCAGCGTGGCCGAGCAGACCGGTTTCGCCTCTGCGGCCCACTTCCGCCGCGTCTTCCGGGAGACGATGGGCGTCGGGCCGCTGCAATATAGAAAAAGTAGGAAATAAACCTCTCCGTCACGCCTGACGGCGTGCCACCTCTCCTATCGAGGAGAGGCCTTGGCATTTCATAAAGCTTCACCTCTTCGCCAGAGGCTCCCCTCGGTAGGGGAGCTGTCGAGCGATAGCGAGACTGAGAGGTTGATACCTCCGCAAAAAATGCCCCCTGCGTCCTCTCTACGGGAAGAGGCACAGGGGGCATTCATGTTTGTCGGGATTATCCGAACGGCGGGGACTTCAGCTTAGCCCTTGACAGCACCGGCGGAGATACCTTCGACGAACTGATCCTGTGCGCAGAAGAACACGATGAGCTGCGGCAGGATAGAGATCAGGGACAGGGCCAGAATACGGTTCCAGGCAAAGCCCGTATCACCGTCCATGGACAGCTTGACGAACAGGGACATGGGGTACTTTGCAGGGGTCTGGACGTAAAGCAGGGGACCCATGAAGTCGTTGCAGCTCCACATGAACTGGAACAGTGCGCAGGACACCAGAGCGGGCATCAGCATCGGGACGATGACCTTGTACAGGGTCTGGAAGGAGGAGCAGCCGTCGATGGCGGCAGCCTCGTCCAGGTCGCGGGGGACGTTGCGCATGAACTGCACCAGCTGGTAGACGAAGTAGGTCTCAGTTGCGAATGCGCAGTGGACCCAGATGGCCAGATAGAACGGGCTGTTGACCCAGCCGAACTTGGTGTACAGCAGGAACTGAGGCACGTTCAGGACGACCTGAGGCAGGAACAGGGTGGCCAGCATGATGCTGAACAGGATCTTCCGGCCCGGGAAGTCGAAGCGGCCAAAGCCGTAAGCTGCAATGCAGGAGGAGACCACGGTGCAGATGACCTTGGGCAGGACGTAGCTGTAAGTGTTCAGCATGGCCTGCAGGATGTTGATGGAACCGCCGAAGTTGTTCAGCGCGTTCTTATAGCCCTCCAGAGTGGGGTTCTTGATCCACAGGCCGATGCCTGCAAAGATCTCGCTGTTGTCCTTAAAGGTGGCGCTGATCATCCACAGCAGGGGATAGATCATGATGAGGCCCACCAGGATCAGGACGAAGTACTTGAAAAACGTCGCGATGGCGTTAGAAGCTTTCATTCCCATACTGTCACACCTTACCTTTCATCCGAGTAGTAGACCCACTTCTTCTGGCTGGTGAAGGCGATGATCGTCAGGATGCAGACGATGACGAACATGATCCATGCCAGTGCGGAAGCCATACCCATCTGGTTGGACTTGAATGCGTAGTTGTAGACCAGAATGGAGATGAGGGTGGTGGAACCGCGGGGACCGCCGTTGGTGATGATGAACGGGCCATTGAACTCCTGGAAAGCCTGGCAGATCTGAGTGACCAGGTTGTAGAAGATGATGGGGGTGATCATCGGGACGGTGATGGAGAAGAACTGACGCCACTTGCCTGCGCCGTCGATGGTGGCGGCCTCGTACAGGTCGGCCGGCACACCCTTCAGAGCGGCGAGGAACAGCACCATGGCGGAGCCGAACTGCCAGATACGCAGGAAGCAGATGATCCACAGTGCGTAGCTGGGGTCGCTCAGCCAGGAGGGACCCTGGAAGTGGCCGAAGGTCAGCATACGGATGAGGGTGTTGACCAGACCGTCATCACGGAACACGGCCTTCCACAGCACGGCGATAGCAACAGAGCCGCCGAGGATGGAGGGGATGTAGTAGACGGTGCGGAACACGTTCACGCAGGCGATCTTGAAGTTCAGGATGTAGGCGATGAACAGTGCGAAGACCAGCTTCAGAGGCACAGTGATGAAGCTGTACTTGAAGGTGGTGATGAGCGCCTTGGTGATCTTGGGAGTGGAGAAGGCGTCCACATAGTTCATGATGCCATACTGATGGATGCCGTTGAAGAAGTCCATATCCGTAAAGCTGTAGTACAGAGACTGGCCGAACGGAATGGCCTTGAAGACGACGAAGCCGATGATCCAGGGGATCAGGTAGAACAGGCCCTGCCATTTGTCAAAAAACTTCTGGGCCGGGGTACGCCCGAGAGAGGGCGCTTTGCTTTCTTTCATCCGGGAATCCTCCTTTTATAAGGATATGTCTCGTACGCCGCACAATAGTTTGGACACATTTTTGTCAAAAAAATGTCATCACCGTCTTGCAAAAAAGGGGCATCCGTCCGTAGGTGGAAGGGATGCCCCTTGCAAGACTCCTTTATGCGGGGCGGCCCGTGTCAATACCGCGCGTGTGCGGGCCGCAAAAAGTCCATGAGGCGGAAATTAGACGGTGTAGCCGACAGACTCCATGCCGTCCAGCAGGGTATCGACCAGGTCAGCGCCGGAAGCATTGTCGTAATCCAGAGTGTCGAACACTTCCTGATAGATGCCGGTGCCGGTAGCCTTCAGGTCGTTGGACTCGAACAGGGGGTCCAGCTGGTTGGAAACGAAGGCCATGACCTTGCCGTTTGCCTCAGCGACCAGCTCCTTGACAGCGCCGGCGCTCTGAGCAGCAGCCAGACCAGCCTTGGAGGCGGGGATGCCGCACTCAGAACCCATGATGGAAGCGCCCTTCTCCTCGTTCAGCAGGAAGTTGATGAGGGTAGCTGCCTCTGCGGGATGCTCGCAGGTCTTGGTGATGGCCAGACCCATGGAGACCTTGGAGAAGCCGCCGTTGTAATCGCCGAACTTGATCTCCTCGCCGACGGTGAAGCCAGCCTTGTTCTCCTCGTCCAGAGCGTCAGCGTACTTGGTAGCGGAGGAGTCCCACTCGAAGCAGCCGGCCAGCTTGCCGGTGATCCACTCGGTGGACTGGTGAGCGGCGTTGTCGCCGTTGGAGCCATAGTAGGTGGGCAGGCTCATGATGACGTGGCCCTCGACCAGGCTCTTGATGAAGTCGATGCCCTCAGCGATCTGGTCGGCATCGTAGTTCAGGGTGGAGGTGGTGGGGTCTGCCCAGTCCTTGCCGTACTTGCTCTCGAGGTAGAACACCATCAGGATCATACGGTCGTATGCGCCCAGGTGCAGGGGATAGTAGTCATCGCCCAGCTTCTCCTGGAAGGTCTTGCCGGCAGCCATCAGCTCGTCCAGAGTGGTGGGGAAGGAGATGCCGGCCTTGTCGAAGGTGGTCTTGTTCCAGTAGAAGATACGGCCGGTCATGGAGACAGGCACGCACTGCTGGGCGTTGGCCACGTTGCAGGCAGCCAGCTTGGCCTCGTCCCACTGGGTCAGGTCCAGATAGTCGGAGACGCTGTTCAGGTCGATGAAGGTCTGGCCGTTCTTGGAGTAGTTGTACAGCCAGTTCCAGTTGATCTGGCAGACATCCTCAGCGACGCCGCCTGCGAACTTGGTGGACATGGTGTCCTCCCAGCCGGACCATGCAGCGAAGGTGGGGTTGACGGTGATGCTGCTGTGCTCAGCAGAGAAAGCCTTGATGGCCTCCTGGTAAGCGTTGTGACGGGACTCGCCGCCCCACCAGCTCATGGTCAGGGTGACGGGGTCGGAAGACAGACCGGCCACGGAAGCTGCGGCGGAAGAAGCAGCGGTGGAAGTGGCGGTAGAACCAGCATTGCTGGAGCCGCCGCAGGCGGCCAGCAGGCCGGCAGCACCCACAGCGCCAGAGACCTTCAGAAAGTCACGACGAGAAATTGCCTTGCTCATTTTCGTTCTCCTCCTATGTAGAAAACATCTTCTTGCACGGACGCCTCTGCAAAGCGTCCGTTGTATACAAATATAATACCAAAGGGCAGAAAAAAAAGAAAGATGCAAATTGTAGTGATAGCGGCAGAAAACATACAAATATTGCGCTTATTTTTTGCCCGCTTTTGACGTCATTGCCATAATGAATAAACTTGGACCGAAAAACTGTGCAACTTGTATACTTCAACGATTTGCATAGAAAACTGGGATGCAACAGGAGAAGATTGGCCTGAATTGCAAGAATTTTGTAGCCGAGGCAGAATTTGTTGAAAGAGCGTTGTATACATCAAAAGCGACGATAACAGAAAGTTCCGCCCCTGAGCTGATATATCAATAGTGCAAAAAACGCGCGAATCAGGCCCCGACTGATATATCACGGATGCAGAAAAGATACAAAAATGCCGTCCGGCGTGCGGACGGCATAAAATCAGGAAAAAGAGTCACCGGCGGGCGGCGTAGAAGGCGCTGCGCTCCCGGAAATAGCACTGGGGACACATGCTGACGTACTGGACGTCGTTCTCAAGGTCGATGGCTACCTGTTCGCCCTCAAAGACGAAGCGGCCGTTGACCTTGCGGCAGTTGCAGGTGGCCTTGCGGCCGCAGGTGCAGATGGTCTTCATCTCCTCGATGGTGTGGGCCAGCTCCAGAAGCCGGGTGGAGCCGGGGAAGCCCTTGAGGGAGAAGTCGGAGCGCAGGCCGTAGCAGATGACGGGGATGTTCAGCTCTACCGTCACCATGAACAGCTGTTCTGCCTGCTCTGCGGTGAGGAACTGGCTCTCGTCACAGAGCACACAGGCCAGAGGCCGGCCCTCGCTGCTGGCGGCCCGGACGGCTTCCACCAGGTCCATGTCCGGCGGCACCAGCAGGTCGGCAGGGCGGCGGACGCCCAGACGGCTCACGAGGTCGCCGCTGCCCTTGGTGTCCACCTTCGGCTTGAGGATGAGCACCCGCATCCCCTGCTCCTCGTAGTTGTGGGCCACCTGCATCAGCGCGGTGCTCTTGCCGCTGTTCATTGCGCCGTAACGGAAATAAAGCTTTGCCATGTCGAAAAAGTCTCCTCATGAAAGGACTCTCTCAGCCAAAGCCTGACGGAGAGGGCCTGTATTATCGATAGTATGTGCTCAGTCCTGATTGCGCAGCCGGTAGCCCAGGCTCATCAGGCTGTCGCCGAGGTGGACGTTCTCCACCACCACGTCGGGGTAGGAGACAGACAGATCGTAGTGGGAGAAGTTCCAGAAGCCCTGAATGCCCAGAGCCACCAGACGGCCGCTGATCTCCTCTGCGCCACTGCGGGGCAGACAGAGCACAGCCACCTCGGGGTGGTGCTCGGCGCAGAAAGCTTCCAGCTCATCAATGTGTAAAATCTGGATGCCGTTGATCTCTTTGCCCACCTCGTCGGGGGCGTTGTCGAAGGCGGCGATGAGCTTGTAGCCGTTGGTGTCGGTGGTGATGAAGCGGCTCACAGCCTTGCCCAGACGGCCGCAGCCGATGAGGATGGTGGGCAGGAGGTCGCCGTTGCCAAAGAGCAGATGCTCAAGGATGCTCAGCAGGTTTTCTACCGAGTAGCCGATGCCCTGACGGCCATTCACGTCGCCGATGCAGTTGAAGTCCTGCCGAACCTGAGAGGCAGTGGTACCCATCTGGGCGGCCAGCTCACGGGACGAGATGCTGGTGATGCCGTCGTTCTTCAGGGTGCGCAGGTAGCGATAGTATTTTGGCAGGCGCTTGATGACGGGCAGAGAAGCTTTGCCGGGAGTGTTCATAGGGGGGTCTCCTTTCTTTTTATCCGCAGCATTGCCGGGGAGAAGTGCGCAGCGGCAGGGTGCTCCGGCAAAAGATTTGTACTTTCTTGTACAATAATGATACATATTTGACAATCTTATCTCTAGTATAAAGTATACAGCGCGAAGACAGAATGTCAAACCATTTGGCACATTTTTTTGAGAAAGAAAAGAAATCTTTGCCGAAGTATAACCGGCAGGAATGCCGGACAAGCTGAAATGAAGCAAAAAGGAGGATACGCAGAATGTCACAGGAAGAGAAGAACATCCCCGTGGAGCAGCAGCGGCTGGAAAAAGAGCAGATCGAGGATATGGGCAGCGTTTACCGTACCCGGGGAGCTCACGCCATCCACTGCCTGACTGTCATCGGGCAGGTGGAGGGCCATGTGGAAGCGCCCCAGGGACAGAAGACCACCAAGTATGAGCACGTCATCCCCCAGCTGGTGGCCGTGCAGGAAGACCCCGCCATCGAGGGCCTGCTGGTCCTGCTCAACACCGTGGGCGGGGATGTGGAGGCGGGGCTTGCGCTGGCGGAGCTCATCGCCAGCATCTCCAAGCCCAGTGCGGCGGTGGTGCTGGGCGGGGGCCACTCCATCGGCATCCCGCTGGCCGTCAGCGCCCAGCGGAGCTTCATCGTGCCTACTGCCACCATGACGGTCCACCCCGTCCGCCATTCCGGCATGATACTGGGCGTGCCGCAGACTATGCGCTGGTTCGAGCAGATGCAGGAGCGCATCACCGGCTTCGTGGCGTCCCACAGCGGCATCTCGGAGAAGCGTTATACTGAGCTGATGATGCGCACGGGCGAGCTGGTCATGGACGTCGGCACCGTGCTGGATGGCCGAAAAGCCGTGCGGGAAAAGCTCATCGACGAGCTGGGCGGGCTGTCGGATGCGCTGGCATGGCTCTACCGAGAAATCGAGGGGAAATAAATTGCCATTTGACTTTTCCCGTGGTACAATGAAAGAATCGAGTAGTATCGAAATTCTTCCATCGTCACCGACAGAGCCGCCCTGAGCGCGCCCTGCTTCATGATATAAAATAAGGAACGGGTTTTAGGAAACATGGCAAAGAGAAAACGCAAGACCTCCGGGCGCAGCACAGCCTCGCGCCGCAAGAACCGGACACAGGACCGGATGCCCGCGGGGCTCATCACCCTGTTTGCGGGGCTGGTGCTCATGGCGCTGGCTTTCGTGCCGGGCAGTTCGGCCTGGCGCACGATGCACGATGTCCTGTTCGGCGTGTTCGGCTGCGGAAGCTTCGTGCTGGGCGCAGCGCTGTGCTATCTGGCTATCCTCTACACCCGGGGCGAAGACCTGCTGCCCCATATCGCCAAGCTTGCGCTGGGGCTCATCTTCGCCAGCGGCACGGTCATCGTCTTTTCTGACATCCCCACCGACCAGACCGCCGCGCAGATGACCGCTGCCTGTTATCATAATGGTATGAGCGCATGGCTCTCGGGCGGTGCGCTGGGCGCTGTGCTGGGCGGGACGCTCCTGCTGCTTTGCGGCAGACCCGCCGCCAATCTGGTCATGGCGGCGCTGGCGGCCTGCGCCAGCCTGTACATTTTCGACGTTACGCCTGCCGAGTGCTGGCAGTGGCTCTGCAATGTGGGCGGCAGCGTCCACGAAAAGGGCCTTGCCGTCCACGAGCAGAATGCCGCTCGCCGGGCCGAGCGTCTGGCAGAACGCGCCGCCGAGGAGGCCGCGGCAGAGGAATATGAGGACTATGACGACGACCTGCCGGAAGACGAAGTGGGCGAAGGCGAGGACCACTACGGCGGCGAAGAGCCTGCCGCGCCCGCCTTCCATATCCAGCCTCCCGGCTGGCTGGCTGGCGTCTTCCACTGGGGCCATCAGGTGATGCAGGGCGGCGAACAGGCAGAGCCTGCCCCTGCGCCCGCACCGGAAGTGCAGACCCCGCCTCAGCCCGAGCCTGCTCCCGTACAGGTGGAAAAGTCCCGGCCCCGTGCGCCCTTTGATATTGATTTAGGCCCTGACCATACCACCGTCACCGAGGGCGGCAGTGAGCCTATCGAGCCCATCATCCTCGGCCCCGGCGGCACCTTCGGCATGGACCCGCTCCGCCGTGCGCCCATCCGCGCCACCGTGACGCCCATCGTCCCGGACGCTGTGGATACTGCCGCTGAGGACTTCTTCACGGCCCAGCCCGAGCCGACGGTGACGCCTACCGTTGCGCCCGCAGCCCCGGCAGAAGAGCCGGAACAGCAGCCCGCGCCTGAGCCGCCGCTCTCCTTCGGCATCCCGCTCTATGATCTGACCCCGACTCCGGAACCGGCCCCGCAGCCGGTCAGCGCCGAGAATGCTGTGGCGTTCCGCTCTGAGCCGGATGAGGACGGCTGGATCAGCATCACCAGCGACCCGGTGGAGGAAAAAGACCTCAACACGCTGGTGGCAGCCGCCATGGAAAAGCCTGCTGTCTCCGAGGAGCAGGCTGCGAACGCCCCCGCCGAAGAGGCCGAGACGGAGGAGAGTTTCCAGTATCAGTACCCGTCCATCGAGCTGTTCGAGCGCGCCCCGGAGGAAAGCGACTCCGGAGCAGAAGACGAGCTGAAAGCCAACGCCCAGAAGCTGGTGGATACGCTGGAAAGCTTCGGCGTCCGCACCCGTGTGCTGGATATTTCCCGCGGCCCGTCGGTCACTCGGTATGAAGTCCAGCCCATGGCGGGCGTCAAGATAAGCCGCATCACTTCGCTGGCGGACGACATCGCCCTGAACCTGGCGGTGGCCGATGTCCGCATGGAGGCTCCCATCCCCGGCAAGCCTGCCGTGGGCATCGAGGTGCCGAACCATAAGAAAACGCCGGTCTACATCCGAAGCGTCTTCGAGAGCCAGAGCTTTTTGCGGATGACCTCGCCGATGGGCATTGCGCTGGGCAAGGACATCGCCGGCGTGGCCCAGGTGGCCGACCTGTGCAAGATGCCCCATCTGCTCATCGCGGGCAGCACCGGCAGCGGTAAATCGGTCTGTGTCAACAGCATCATCATGAGCCTGCTGTTCCGCTCCAGCCCCGAGGACGTCAAGCTCCTGCTCATCGACCCCAAGGTCGTCGAGCTGGCTGAGTACAACGGCATCCCCCACCTGCTGATGCCCGTCGTCACCGAGCCCCGCAAGGCGGCCGGCGCACTGGGCGGCGCAGTGCAGGAGATGGAGCGCCGCTACCACCTCTTCGCGGAGAACAACGTCCGCGACATCAAGTCCTTCAATAAGCTGGCTGCAACGGACCCGAACCTCGAGAAGATGCCCTATATCGCCATCATCATCGACGAGCTGGCCGATCTGATGATGGTCGTCGGCAAGGATGTCGAAGACTCCATCTGCCGCATCGCCCAGAAGGCCCGCGCCGCCGGTATGCACCTCATCGTGGCGACCCAGCGCCCCAGCGTGGACGTCATCACCGGCCTCATCAAGGCCAACATCCCCAGCCGCATCGCTTTCGCCGTGTCCAGTCAGGTGGACAGCCGCACCATCCTCGACGGTGCCGGTGCCGAAAAGCTGCTGGGCATGGGCGATATGCTCTTCATGCCCGTAGGCGCACCCAAGCCCACCCGTATCCAGGGTACCTTTGTGCGGGATGAGGAGATCAGCCGTGTGCTGGACTTCATCAAGAAGAGCGCCACCGTCCAGTACGACGAAGCCATGATCGAGGCGATGGAAAAACACGCCATCCAGGACGGCAAGAAGGGCAGCAGTTCTGCCGACTCCGACGAGGAGGGCGGCAGTGACCCGATGCTCAAGCAGGCCGTGGAGGTGGTCATCGACGCCGGTCAGGCGTCCACCAGCCTTTTGCAGCGCCGCTGCAAGCTGGGTTATGCCCGCGCCGCCCGCATCATGGACGAGATGGAAGAAAAGGGCATCATCGGCCCCTACGAAGGCGCAAAGCCCCGCGCTGTCCTCATCAGCCGCCAGCAGTGGCTGGAAATGCAGATGAATCAGCCGGATGAATCATAAAAAATAAGGAGCATTATGGAAACCTCTTCCCAGATCTACACCGAATTTCTCCCCATCAGCCGGGCCGACATGGAGGCCCGGGGATGGGACCAGCTGGACTTCGTGGTGGTGGGCGGCGACGCCTATGTGGACCACCCCAGCTTTGGCACCGCCATCATCAGCCGCCTGCTGGAAGCCGAGGGCTACAAGGTGGGCGTGCTGGCCCAGCCCCGCTACACCGATTGCGAGGACTTCAAGCGGTTCGGAAAGCCGAAGTACGGCTTCTTCATCGGCGGCGGCAATGTGGACAGCATGGTGAGTCACTATTCCGTCGCAAAGATCCCCCGCGCGGAGGACGAGTATTCCCCCGGCGGCAAGGGCGGCGCACGGCCCGACCGCAGCGCCACCGTCTACACCAGACTTGCCAAGCAGGCATACCCTGACCTGCCCGTCATTCTGGGCGGTCTGGAAGCCTCGCTCCGCCGCTTTGCCCACTACGACTACTGGCTGGACACCGTCCTGCCCAGCATCGCCGAGGACTCTGGCGCGGACATCATCAGCTTCGGCATGGGTGAACACCAGACCGTGGAAATTGCCCGCCGTCTGGCGGCAGGGGAGCCGGTGGAGAGCATCACCGATGTGGACGGCACCTGCTACCTGACCGACTTCGATCACCTGCCCGAGCGATATGTGGAGTGCGCGGGCTTCAGGAAGGTCGCCTCCGATAAGGTGGCTTATGCGAAAGCCTGCCGCATCCAGATGGACAATCAGGACGTCGTCAGCGGCAATATCATCGTCCAGAAGCAGAGCGAGAAGTACCTCGTGCAGAACATCCCCGCAAAGCCCCTCGTCCGCTGGGAGCTGGATAAGGTCTACGCCCTGCCTTACACCCGCCGCTACCACCCAATCTACGAGGCCATGGGCGGTGTGCCTGCCATTCGCGAGGTGCAGTTCTCCATCATCCAGAACCGCGGCTGCTTCGGCGGCTGTAACTTCTGCGCCATCCAGCTGCATCAGGGGCGACGCGTCACCAGCCGCAGCGCCGACAGCATCGTGGCCGAAGCAGAGCGGATGACCCACGAGCCGGATTTCAAGGGCTACATTCACGACATCGGCGGCCCCACCGCCAACTTCCGTTTCCCATCCTGCCGCGAGCAGATGCTGCGGGGTATGTGCAACGGCGGCAAGCACTGCCTCGCCCCCACCACCTGTTCCCACATGATCGTGGATCACAGCGATTACCTGAAAATCCTCCGCCGCGTCCGGGAGCTGCCCGGCGTCAAGAAGGTGTTCATCCGCAGCGGCATCCGCTTCGATTACCTGATGGCCGACCCCGATGACACTTTCTTTAAGGAGCTGGTGGAGTACCACGTTTCCGGTCAGCTGAAAGTCGCGCCGGAGCACTGCGCCCCCAACACCCTCGCCTACATGGGCAAGCCGCCGATCGAAACCTTCAACAAGTTCAAGGATAAGTTCTACGAGCTGAGCAGGAAGGCAGGAAAAAAGCAGTACCTCGTGCCGTACCTCATGTCCAGCCACCCGGGCAGCACCCTCAAGGATGCTGTCTATCTGGCCGAATACCTCTACAAGAACCATATGCGCCCCGAGCAGGTGCAGGATTTTTATCCCACGCCCGGCACCGTGAGCACCTGTATGTTCTACACCGGCCTCGACCCCTACACTTTGAAGCCGGTGTTTGTGGAAAAGACCGCTGAGGGCAAGGCACTTCAGCGCGCCCTGCTCCAGTATTATGAGCCCCGCAACGCCGAAAAGGTCATCAAGGCGCTGAAAATGACCCACCGCGAAGACCTCATCCCCCTGCTGGTTCCCGCTGAGGGCCGCATTGCGGTCCAGCGTTCGGCCCGCAGAGCCGAGGCCGCCGATGTGACCATCCACGGCGACGGCACCTACACCGTCCGGCCCAGAGGCAAGGGCGGCAAGCCCCAGAGCCGCTCCACCGCCCCGGCGGGCCGCAGCCCGGCAGGCCGTCAGCCCAGTCCCGGCGCACGTTTTGCGCCCCATTCGGCTCCTGCGCATAAACCGAAAAGCAATCAACAGAAAGAGAATACATCGTGGAAAACTTCAAAAAAGAAAAAGTGACCGCTCAAACGCTCATGAGCCGCCTCGCTGCGCTGGCACTGGCCGCAGCTCTTGCGCTGGGCCTCGTGGGCTGTGACACCTCTTCCATCGTCCCGGGAGGCAGCGGCGACGTCATGCCGAACCCGGCAGCTTCTCAGATCGGAACGACGCCTTCCGACGGGCAGGACGCCGCCTTCCAGATGCACTTCATCGACGTGGGGCAGGCGCTGAGCGTGCTGGTGGAGTGTGACGGACAGTTCATGCTCTATGACGGCGGCAATGTGGACGACGGCAGTCTGGTAGTCTCCTACTTGCAGAGTCAGGGTGTCGAGCAGCTGGAGTATGTCTTCTGCTCCCATGCTCACGAAGACCATGTGGGCGGTCTGGCCGCTGCGCTGGCCTATTTCCCGGCCTACCACGTTTACAGCCCCGTGACGGAAGCCTCCACCAAGTGCTTCAAGGATTTCGTCAAGTACACCCAGCAGCAGAACTTACAGGTCGAAGTGCCTGCCGTAGGCACCCAGTGGGCGCTGGGCAGCGCCACTGTGACCATGCTTGGCCCTGTGGCGCAGTACGATGACACCAACGATACCTCCATCGTCCTGCGCATCGACTACGGCGCGACGAGCTTCCTGCTCACCGGTGATATGGAGGCCGACGCCGAGCGCGACCTCGTGAACAGCGGCGCGAACCTCAAGGTGGATGTCTTACAGGTGGGGCACCACGGCTCCAGCACCTCGACGAGCTACGTCTTCCTGAACGCTGTCCTGCCCGAGATGGGCATCATCTCCTGCGGGGCCAACAACAAGTACGGCCACCCCCACGAGGAGACCCTGAGCATCCTGCGGGACGCCGGTGTGGACGTCTACCGCACCGACCTGCTGGGGACGATCACCGTTTCCAGTGACGGCCAGAACTACACGGTGGCAACGGAACACTTCGCTACCGACGCTGAGCTGAACCCCACCGCCCCGGCAGCGTCCAGCGCGGCCCAGCAGGCGTACATCGGCAACGTGAACAGCAAAAAGTTCCATCTGCCCAGCTGCGCCAACCTCCCGGCAGAGAAGAACCAGATTTTGTTCTCGAGCTATGATGAAGCTGTGGCCGCTGGCTACAGCCCCTGCTCGAGCTGCATCAAATAAAATGACCGCTCAGTCTCACTGTCGCCTGACAAGGCCAGACGGAGAGGTCAAAGCAAAAAGCACCATGTTTCGAATCGAAGCATGGTGCTTTTTGTGCGTCGTTTCAGCAGTGATACAAAACTCCCCGCCGGGAGCATGCAGAATGCTTCCGGCGGGGAGGAGTTAGGAGGAGGCTGAAAAAATTATTTGTTGGAGAAGTCGGAGATGCGCTCCACGATGCGGATCAGATCTTCCAGAGTGGTCTTTTCCTTGGGCAGGTAGCTGTTGCCGGTCTTGGCGGTGATAAAGCCGAAGTAGGCGCTGGCACCCACGTTGGACTTGTACACGGACTCGATCTGGCTGGCGTCGTCGAACTTCGGCTGAGTGCCCAGAGTCTCGTTATAAGGCACGCCGCAGGACAGCAGAGCGATGTGGCCCATCTCGTCGCGGTCGATGGTGGCATCGGGCAGGAAAGCAGTGCGCTTGGAGCTTTCAGAGCTGGTGACACCGGCGTTGTACAGAGTGCCCTGTGCGATGGCGCTGGTGGGGTCTTTCAGCTCGATCATGCCGGCTTCGACCACAGCGGCGATGACGCCGTAATCCGGGTCGCTTGCGGGGACGTCGGAGATCGTGACCGGTGCAGACGGAGCGGTCAGATTCCACAGCTTGCCCAGCATCTTGGCGCATTCGCGCTTGGTGATGGGACGGTTCAGGTCGAGTGCGTCGTTCTCGTCGATGTAACCCTTGGAGGCAGCACGCAGCAGCTCGGCATCATTGGTGGTACCGGCGATCTCGGCGCTCCGCAGCACCTTGTAGGGGATGCTGGCGTCCTGATTTGCCGCTCCGATCGGTGGAAACGAACTTGATGTACTTTCCGGCCAGATAAGAGGGAACCGCATAGCTGCGGCGGATGCGGAAGAAATGGTAATCGCCGTCGGCGCTGTCCGAGATCAGCCACTTGCTGCTCAGGTCGGTATCTTCGCCACCCAGCAGGGTGGAGCTGCCCTCAATGCGCTCGCCCGGGACAGGAACGCCGAGGATCTTGGTCTCCACGGGGCGGGGGTAGGTCTTGCCGTTGATGGTCACGTTCTCCATGACGGGGTCTTCCCAGTTTAGAGCGCGGATGTCGGTGCCGACGTTGGAGATGTTCACATTGCGGAACACCAGACCGGTGATGGGGACTTCCTCGAAGGCCTCCATGAAGATGCCGTACTCGCCGCCGCTGCTGGTCAGGTTCTCGATGGTGATGTTTTTGAACTGAGGCAGATAGGAACCGTCACGGCCCACATCGTACAGCATGGTGGCGTGGACGACAGCGTTTCCGACGGATTTGACCTTGGAGTTGCGCAGATAGATGTTCTCCACAGCGCCGCCGCGTTCTGCGTTGGTCTTGAAGCGCAGGGCGTAGTTCAGAGTGGGGCTGTCGAAGGTGTTGTTGTCTGCGAACAGGTTCTTGATGCCGCCGCTCATCTCGCTGCCGCAGGCGATGCCGCCGTGGCCGTCTGCGAAAGTGTTGTTGCGGATGATGAGGTTCTGGGTCGGATGACCGGCTTCGCCCAGCTCACGGCCATCGCGGTTGCGGCCGGCTTTGACGGCGATGCAGTCGTCGCCGGTGTTGAAGAAGCAGTTCTCGATCAGGACGTAGTTGCAGTTTTCGGGGTCACAGCCATCGTTGTTGTAGCCGTGGGTGTCGATGGTGACGCCGCGGGCGGTGAAGTTGGTGCAGAGGACGGGGTTCAGCTCCCACATGGGAGAGTTGGCGATGGTGACGCCCTCGATCAGAACGTTGGTGCACTCGATGGGCTGGTAGAAGTTGGGGCGCAGATAGTGGCCTTCGCCGAAGATGCGCTCCTCTGCGGGGGTGCCGTTGTCGGTCATCTTGCGCAGCAGCTTGACGTCGTTGTTACCGGGCTTGGTGATGGTGCCGTCCGGGTTGACGGTGCGGGACCAGTTCCACCAGTTGTTCTTGTCAGCCTGACCGTCGAGGGTGCCCTTGCCGGTCAGAGCGATGTTCTCCTGCTGATAGGCGTAGATCAGCGGGCTCCAGTTGTACAGCTTGGAGCCTTCGTAGTGGGCGAACACCAGCGGGTAGTTGGCCGGGGTGATGTCCCGGGTGAAGCGCAGGATGGTGTCCTTGCTTTCCAGATGCAGGTTGACGTTGCTCTTGAGGGTGATGGCACCGACGTCATACACACCGGAAGGGATGACGACCGTGCCGCCGCCGTGGGCGCTGGTCTCGTCGATGGCGCGCTGGATGGCTGCGGTGTCCAGTTTACCGTCGTTGGGGACGGCGCCGTAGTCCAGAACATTGACCGTGTAGGCAGGGAATACGGGGTCAGAAATGTGGGTCAGGATCTCTTCGGCCATGTCCCAAGACAGGTCGTTGGAGTTGGTAGCAGCAGGAGTGACCTTGCGCAGGCAATTCTCGTCTGCGGCTGCTGCATGAGGCAGGCTGGAAAGGAGCAGTGCGGCAGAGGTCGCACCGGCAGAGGTGAGAAACTGACGGCGAGTGATTTTTTTCATGATACGATACTCCTTACACTTCGTGCGGGTTGAAGGACGCATCTCTTCGCAGGTGGTGCGCTCCGTAAGATGGCTAAAGTATAGTAAAGATTTCACAAAATTTCAACGGCAAATGAAAAATGTCCTAGTTTTTTTAAGAATGTATTGAAATATATCAGTTATCTTGCATAAGTTTCCGAAAGGCATGATTTTGAGAGGATGGAAAGGCGGAGAAGGAAGAGGCAAAAAATAACACCAGCGCGGCAGATGTGATACGAG
>ERZ791921.85-NODE-85-length-92186-cov-16.736679_pt1 | contig 92186 bp, 88 predicted proteins | sample MGYA00510135_ERZ791921 | MGnify/ENA primary metagenome ERZ791921 (study PRJEB30046, sample SAMN00792070) | human gut metagenome | study: EMG produced TPA metagenomics assembly of the A metagenome-wide association study of gut microbiota in type 2...
GCGAGGCGTATCGACGAGCTGATGTAATCAGCTTGTCGATTGAGGATAGATTCTATAATTATGGAATCAAGTCGGCGGCGGGAGCTTCTTAATGAAGTATTGTTGGTCGCGAGAGATATATCGTTTCAGTCAGCAGCAATTTCTTAACGCAAATTTCGCATGGAACCAGGACGAAGTGCCGCAAAACTCGCGCGAAGCAAAGAGATTTTACTATAGTAGATAGCTTAGCGCTCAGAGCGGTTCGTGTCAAACCAATCAGCTGCGCTCTTCGAGCTTGCTTCTTGGGACACTATCGCATGGCGCGCATGAGCCAATCAGCGTCGTCCTGCGGACTAGCTTCTTGGATGCGCCCGCAACAATTGCGACACTTCTATGGTTCCAAATGCTCATTTGCTAAAATTGCTATTCCCTACACGATATACCTCTCGCTCAATTTACCAGAGTTTTATGTGTGACAGTTAATCAGCATGAGCATGATAGATGCGCCCGCAGATGATTCCGGACACTCATTCGCTAAAATTGCTATTCCCTACACGATATACCTCTCGCTCAATTTACCAGAGTTCTATGTGTGACAGCCAATCAGCATCCTCCTGCGTACTCACTTCTTGGATGCGCCCACAAGAATGCGACACTTCGATGATTCCGGATACTTATTCGCTGAAATTGCTATTCCTTGCACAATATATCCCTCGCTCAGTCTACTATAATAACAGCCATCTTACATATTATTAACACTTTGTCAACAGCGTAAAAATTGCATCTGTCGACGTTTAAGACTATTTGTGTTATAATATAGAGCAGTATTTGAGTAATAGAGATTAACGGATTTCCCGTATTAAAGGAGTAACTAAAATGCGTATTGTAATAGCTGGTGCAGGCAAGCTTGGCTTTAGTATTGCACAGCTTTTAGCTGAAGATCAGTTTGATGTAGTAGTTGTAGAAATCGACCCCAAGCGCAAGGACGTCATCCAAAATACTTTGGACGTACTGGCGATTGAAGGCAACTCCTGCAGCCCTACTACCTTTGCTGATCCTGATATCAGTGCTTCCGATGTACTGATTGCCTGCACGGATAGTGACGAAGTAAATATGGTAACCTGCCTGATGGCCAAGAATCACGGCATAAAGCATACCGTTGCCCGTATCCGCAACGTTGATTATGCTATCCATTCGCCGGAAATGCTCAAAAATGATATGAAAATTGACCTCGTAATCAATCCTGAGCGTATTACCGCAGGTGAAATTGATCATATCCTGATGACACCCTCTGCATTGAACGTAGATGACTTTGCTGATGGCAAGGTGCGTATGTTCGAAGCCAAGGTGAAGGAGGATTCACCTATCGTTAATATACCGCTGAAGGATCTGAATATTCCTAAGGATATCCTGATGGCCATGGTTTTCAGACGTCATCAGATGATAATTCCTCATGGTAATGATTACGTAATTCCCGGCGATAACGTTTACTTCGTAGGCAAGCACGAAGCAATTCGCGAGTTTGAAAATTCCTTCTCCAATACTTATGAAAAGCTGGAGAAGGTTCTCATCATCGGTGCAGGCCGCACAGGTCGCTTTTTGGCTCCCATGTTGGAAAAGCAGGGCATTCAGGTAAAGGTTATCGAAAAGGATAAGGACCGTTGCCAGCTTTTAGCTGCTAAGCTGAAGCGAGGTTTGGTTTTGTGCGGTGACGGTACCGATATTGACCTTCTGATTGAAGAGGGTGTTTCGGAAGCAGACGTTGTTATTTGCCTGACCGAAGATGATAAGCTGAACCTTTTGCTGGCACAACTGGCCAAGCATCTGGGCGCACGTAAGACCATCGTGCGTGTTGCACGTAACGAATATATCGAGCTGATGGAAAAAGTTGGCGTAGACATCGTACTGTCTTCGCGTCTATTGAGTGCAGGCGAAGTGCTGCGTTTCGTCCGCAAGGGTGGTATTGTATCCGTATCACTGTTGGAGGGCGCACAGGCCGAGGCTTTGGAAATCATCGTCGGCGAAAACAGCGATGTAGACGGTGTGGCAGTGCGTGATATGAACCTGCCGCCGGAATGCTTGCTGTGTGCTATTGTGCGTGGTAATGAAGCCTATATTCCTAATGGTAATACTGTCTTGCATGCCAATGACCGCGTAATTCTCTTTATCAAAAGTGAATTTTCCAAGACTACAGTACCGTTATTTGAAGGCCGGGGCGCTTAACTATGGATTCAAGGCTTGTTAACCGTTTATTAGCCAAGCTGACAATAGCATTTTCCAGTGTATTGCTGGTGCCGCTGATTGCTGCATTAATTGCAGATAGGGACCATGTATGGATTTTTATATTTACGCTGATTACAACGAGCACTATCGCTTCGCTTTTTAACCTCTTTGGCAGCAGAAGACCGCGTCAGCGCCTGCGTGTGCGTGAAGCCATTGCGGTCGTAGGCTGCGGTTGGCTGCTGGTCTGTCTGATGGGAGCACTGCCGTATTTGTTTTTAAATCCGGCGGATCCGATTGCGGCGGTTTTTGAAAGTGTTTCCGGTTTTTCTACTACCGGTGTTACTACTGCACTTTCTTTTAACGATTTTCCGCCCAGTATTCGCGTCTGGCGCTGTCTGACGCACTGGACCGGCGGTATCGGCGTTATTATGCTGTTTATTATCATCATGCCGCAGATGAACAGCGGTACAAGCTACCTGTTCAACGCAGAGCTTCCTGGTGGTACGGCTGAACGTACTTTGCCGAAAATCAAGGAATCTGCTATGATGATTCTCTTAATCTATGTTATTTTAACAGCAGTGGAGGTTGCCTTACTGCTGCTTGCAGGTTTGCCGATATTTCAGGCGCTGAACCTGGCGTTGGCAACTATGGCGACAGGCGGCTTTTCATATTATCACGATAGCCTGATTTCCTTTAGGTCTGTTTATGTTGAGATTATTGCTATTGTTTTTATGCTGATTGCCAGCATGAACTTTTCTTTGTATTATAAAATCTGGCGTGGCGATTGGGCGTCCGTGCGTCAGGACAGCGAACACAGATATTATCTGCTGATACTCACAACAGCGGCTGCACTTATCTGTGGTAATCTGTATTTTTCCGGTTATATGGATTTTAACGGCGCTCTTCGTCACAGTGTTTTCCAGGCTGTGTCTATCGGTAGTACGACGGGCTATGCGTCGGATGACTATAATAACTGGCCCAGCTTCAGCCGCAGCGTTTTGCTGATGCTGATGTTCATCGGCGGCTGCAGCGGTTCTACCGCAGGCGGCATCAAGATTACACGTCTGATTATCCTGCTTAAGGCAGGCTGGGCAGAGCTGTTGCGTACTCTGCACCCGCGCATCGTTTATTCCATCAGAATGGGTGAGCGAGAAATCAACCCGATTATCGTCGGCAATATTACGCGTTTCTTCTTCCTGTATATTTTGGTGTTTATTGTGCTGACTATCCTGATTTCCCTGTCGGGGATACCGATAATGGAATCAATGGGCTTGATTGCTGCCTGTATGAGCAGTGTAGGTCCGGCCTTCGGCATTGTAGGCCCGACATCTACCTATAATTGCCTTTCCGATTGGGCACGTTTCATCAGCATTTGGGCGATGATTTTGGGACGTCTGGAAATTTTTACGCTGCTGGTTATCATGCGCCCGGATTTTTGGCGCGATAAGCAGAACTGGTAACGGCAGGAGGTATAAAAGATGAATGCAAAGGTTATAATATATCTCCTGGGAAAAATTTCTGCCGGCCTGGCAATTGCACAGCTGTTGCCGCTTTTGATGTCTGTTGTTTACGGCGAATATGCTACCTCCAGAACCTTTATCTTTTCCATAGCGGTAGCTGTTATTTTGGCCGGAATCTTTGATTACTATGGTGACGGTAGAGGAGCACGTAATTTATCCGTGCGCGAGGGTATCGGCACGGTATTCTTTTCGTGGCTTTTGGCTGCTGCTTTGGGTGCACTGCCATATTGCTTTGACGGCATTTTGAATCCTGCCGCCGCTTACTTTGAAAGTATGTCCGGACTGACCACTACCGGCGCAACAGCAATTGCCAATCTTGACATAGTATCGCGCAGCCTGCTGCTTTGGCGCACGCTGACGCACTGGATTGGCGGTATCGGCATCATCGTGCTGTTCGTGGCGCTCCTGCCGCAGATTGCCGGCGGTGCTGTGTATCTTTTTAATGCAGAGGTCAGCGGCTTTTCCAACAGCCGTATTCTGCCGCGTATCCGTACAACTGCAGTAGCGTTGTTCTATATCTATCTGCTGTTTACGATTATTCTTACCGGTATGCTGGCAATTTTGGGCATGAGCACCTATGATGCTGTCAACCATGCCTGCTCTGCGATTGCTACCGGCGGTTTTTCTACCTATAATGACAGCATTGCGCATTTTCACAGTGCGGGTATTGAGATTGTTACCGGTCTGTTCATGATTTTGGCGGCAGGAAACTTCGCTTTATACTATCAGGTTACGCAAATCGGCCTGAAGGTTTTGTGGCATGATCTGGAATTCAAAAGCTACATTGTGTTGCTGACTATTTTCACTGTTTTAATCAGCATCAACATCATTATGGTGAATGGCTACAGTGTGGCAGACGGTGTGCGTGAAGCCTTCTTCCAAGTGGCTTCCTTCGGCAGTACTACGGGTTATGTTTCGGCGGACTACGACCAGTGGCCGTCTTTCTCTAAGCTGATGTTGGCTGTAACTTTCCTGACAGGCGGCTGCGCAGGCTCTACTGCCGGCGGTATTAAGGTCTGCCGTTTTATCGTACTGCTGAAAACTGTCATGGCGGAGCTGCGTCGCACTATGCATCCGCAGATGCTGCTCAACGTTTACTATGCTAAAAGACGTCTGCCTACAGAAACGATTATCAACGTCAGCCGTTTCTTTTTCGTTTATGTTCTGGTTATCGCTGTTTTGACTATGCTGCTTTGCTTAAGCGGTGTGGACGTAGATGAGGCCGTTTTCGGCGTGGCCTCCTGTATTTCCAGTGTCGGTCCTGCGTTTGGCAGTATCGGTGCTACGGGTAACTATGCCGGTGTTACCGGTATGGGACAGCTGACGCTGGCGTTGGCTATGCTTTTAGGACGCTTGGAGCTGTTTACTGTGCTGGCCTTGCTTCGCGGTGAATACTGGCGCAGCAGCAAGAGATGGTAAAGTGAATATTGTGGGATGAATAAAGTAAATCCGACGTGCTGTAGAAGCGGTGCGTCGGATTTTTTTGTGGTAAAAATTTTTAATTTCCTTAATATACTAAATCTTCATATTATTCTTGACAATATCACAATTATCTGATAATATAAGACCGTAAGATTTTGCACGCCTGCCCGGAGTAGGCCATTGCAGCGTCATTGAGAACGCCTTATGTATTATTTGAGTAGTACATAGGGCGTTTTTTTGTTAAGAAAGGAGTTGGAGTAATGCAAACAAAAGAAGCAAGTCAAGAAAGCGAAATCAAGCAGGTCATTCGTAGCCTTTGCATGATGAACAACAGGTTTATGAACTTCATGCTTGATGACAACAAGGAAGCGGCACAGGTTTTCTTGCGCGTAATCCTGGAAGATGATAAAATTAAGGTGAGGAATGTTAGGATACAAAGCTTTATCCAAAATATCTACGGACATTCTTCGCAATTAGACATTCTTGCGCAGGATAGCGAAGGACGCTATTTTAATGTAGAGGTGCAGAGAAGCGATGAAGGCGCTCCGGCAAGACGTGCCAGATTTTACAGCAGTATTCTCGATACACATTTTCTGCAGCCAAGTAAGCTCTACGAAGAGCTGCCGGATACTTATGTGATTTTTATCACGGAAAACGATGTCTTGCGCGACAATTTGCCGTTATATGACATAAGACGAACGATTAAGCAAAGTGCTAGGGATTTTGAGGATGGTTCGCATATCATTTATGTCAACAGTCAATGTCGAGATGATACAGCGTTGGGTAAACTCATGCAGGATTTGTATTGCACAGAGCCTAAAAATTTGCATTACCGTGAATTTGCCGAGCGCATGGAGTTTTTGAAATACAGCAAGGAGGGCGAAGAAAAAATGACTGACGTAATTGAAGAATATGCTGCAAGAAAAGCAGAAGCAGTAGCTAAGGAAGCAGCAAAAGAAGCAGCAGAAGCAATGGCAAAAGAAAAGAAGATTGAATTTGCTAAAGATCTTTTGGCTGAAGGAGAAAGCATCGAAAGAACTGTGCGTCTTTCTAAACTTTCGGAAGCAGAGGTGCGTGAGCTGGCGTCTAAGCTGACAGCATAATAGCATAGCGACGAAAGACGTTCTACTCAACTGCGGTAGAACGCCTTGTTTTTATCTGAAACAATATATTTTTACGCAAACGAAAAGACCTGAGATCTAGAGTAATATCTAGCTTTCAGGTCTTTTTTGCATACCGAAAACGGTGGTCTGGCCTTTCAGTCTATGGAGTTCATCCTAATATGTCTCGGCACCTACTTGTAACAAAACCGCAAGCGGTAATCTGGCCTTTAACCCTGTGGCTCGTACACGGCTCACAGAGCGGGCTTAAAGCCCTACAATGGAAAATCGAAACGCTGTTTATAGCAAAAACAGCCGATTTGCTCACAACAGCGGTGTTTTTCCGCCTCTGCAAAAATAAAAATGCGCTTGGCGCAAGGCTTGCAGGCATTTGGCAAATGATTTGCCTGTTGTGATAAATCCACTATAACACATCGAACAGTTTTTGACAAGTGCTTTTCCAAATTTATCCAATTCTATGCGCCTTACAGGGCTTTTATTAACCATATAAAAACATATTTGCAAACAAAAAGAAAGTTGTCACAAAATTAGCGCAACATTTGCCAGGGGTGTTTCCTAAAGAATTTTTATAAAAAAATACCGTTTCGTGCCGGATTTTGCATTTCGTGGCAGATTTATAAAGTGAAGGGAGAAAGCGGACCGGAAACGGCCGTGATATGGCGCTTAAATTAAAGCGCCAAGAATAGTATTTAATGAAAGAAACGTACAAACGTCAAAAAATGAAAGGAAGCTGATAACATGATTTCTATTACTGACTACATTAACATGAAGGGTAAAAAGTTTAGAGAAAAACTGGCATCAGGTTATACTATGTGCGAATGCGACACCCTGCGCTTTAATGAAGGCAACCTGCCTGATTACAGATATTATATTGTGCAGGATTTGTATGCCATGCGTTATGACCTTGCCTATGCTCACGAGTACAAAAGAATGTATACCAGACTGCTGCAGCGCATGTCTCCAGGTTCGGAACTGGAGGTAACATCTCTCGGCTGCGGCAATATGGTTGATTACTGGTCCTTGAAGCGTGTTCTGCCGGCAAACTGCCGTGTAAGCTATCATGGCGTGGATGCTATTGACTGGGATGACAAATTTGCTGCCTGCAAGGGTGACAAAATTGATTTTTCGCTTCAGTACATTTCCGATTATCTCTATGATTGCGACGAGCTCGAATCCAATGTATATGTTTTCCCCAAGTCCATCAGCGAGATTGATGATGATGAGCTGGAGGCTATCTGCCGGATTATCTCTGAAAAGGGCTTTGCCAAGGACGAGGTACACTTTCTGTTCTCTATGCGTGCTAACCAATATTCACTGGATCGCGATATGGCTAAAACCGATAAGATTTGCGCTGCAATCAGGGCTGCCGGCATGATGTCTGACGGTAAAAGCGGAAGCCTGTATACAGGACCGGATAAGATGATTTATAACTGCGATAGCGATTTTAATATTGACAGTCTGAAAAAGAGCTATGATATGCTTAACAATTTACCCTACATGTGCGACAATTATCATAGCGGCTGCTGCTCCTGCGACCTGTGCGCAGAAAACCGCAATCAGCCGATGCTGAAGACTCATTACATCCGTTTCCAAATCGTCAAGTTCAGAAAGGTGGCTTAATGCCGATGATTATAAGTGCAAGTAGAAGAACCGATATACCGACATATTATTCCGACTGGTTTATGCAACGCATCAAGGAAGGCTACGTGCTGGCGCGCAATCCGATGAACGCGCATCAGGTGAGCCGCATCAGCCTTAATCCGGAGGTGGTAGACGGCATTGTCTTCTGGACGAAGAACCCGCTGCCGATGCTTGATAAGCTGCCGCTGCTTAAGGACTACATGTATTACTTTCAGTTTACGCTCAACGGCTATGAGCAGGATGTGGAGGCAGGCGTGCCTCCAAAGGACAAGTTCATCGTGCCCGGCTTTCAGCGTCTGAGCGACATGCTGGGGCCGGAGCGCGTTATCTGGCGCTATGATCCGATTTTGCTCAACAATAAATATACCTTTAATTATCATGTGCAGCGCTTTGCGGAGCTGGCTAAGCAGCTGGCGCCGTATACGAAGCAGTGCACCATCAGCTTTTTGGATATGTATGCCAAAACCGAACGCAACATGCAAGGGCTGGCAGTGCAGCCGTGGAGCCTGGAGCAGATGGACGCTATGGCGAAGGCGCTGGCAGAAATCGCGCACAGCTACGGACTGGAGCTGGCAACCTGCGCCGAGGGCATCGAGCTGGATAAATATGGCATTAAGCATGCGCACTGCATCGACGGCGGCCTGTTTGAAAAGCTGCTCGGCTGCCCGATGAAGGTTGGCAAGGACAAGAACCAGCGCCAAGAATGCGGTTGCGTGGCAAGCGTCGATATCGGTGCCTACAATACCTGTCGCAACGGCTGCCGCTATTGCTATGCCAACTTCAATAATGCGATGGTGCAGAAAAACAGGCAGCAGCATCATCCCGGTTCGGTGTTGCTTTTGGGCGAAGTGGGTGAGGAGGACAGAATTACCGAGCGTAAAATGCAATCCTGTCTGGAAAGACAGCAGGGCCTGTTCTCCTAACACCCCCTTCTCCCGAAAAACTGTAATATGCGTTACAATTTTAAGTGAATTTAAAAAATTATGAGAAATTTTTCACAAAAAGCAGGATAAATGGGCAATATCAGCGAAATACCTGTCATAACAAATGCCTGATAAAGGGGGATTTATCATGAAAGAGTACACTGGAGATAAGATTAGAAATGTGGCCATTGTGGGTCATGGTGGAGCAGGAACCACGTCCGTTACCGAAGCCCTGCTGTATCGCAGCGGAGCAATCAGCAGAATGTGCAAGGTTGAAGACGGTGCTACCACCACTGACTATGAACCCGAGGAAATCAAACGTAAGGTCTCCGTTAACGCCACTTTGGCACCTGTTGAATGGCGTGATACCAAGATTAACTTCATCGACACTCCCGGCTTTGCTGACTTCGTTGCCGAGGTTAAAGGAGCTTTTAGAGCAGTAGACAGTGCGTTAATCGTGGTTTGCGCAACCAGCGGTGTACAGGTTGGTACCGAACAATGCTGGAAGCTGGCTGAAGAAGCCGGTTTGCCGCGTATCATTTTTGTCAACAAGATGGATCGTGAGAACGCTGATTTTGATAGCATTTTGGATAACCTGCGCGGTAAGTTCGGTAAGCATGTACTGCCGTTACAGCTGCCTTTGGGCAAGGAGGACAACTTCCAGGGTATTATAGACCTTTACAAAATGAAGGCCTATCGTGCCAACGGTAATGGCTCCGATGAAATAGAGATTCCGGATGAGTATAAAGAGGCTGCTGCTGCTGCCCACGAAAAGATGGTAGAGGCTGCGGTTGAAGCAGATGACGATTGCATGATGCGTTATTTGGAAGGAGAAGAGATTAGCGACGAGGAAATTATGAAATGTCTGATTAAGGGCATTCGTCAGGCTATCATCTATCCTATGCTTTGTGGCAGTGCCTACAAGAACATTGGTCTTGGTCGATTGATGAACGCTATCATCGACTTTACCTATCCGGCAATTTTGAACGACTATATCGTTATGGATAAAGAAACCGGCGAAGAAGAAGTACGTGACGCCAATGCTCCGATGGCAGCGTTGGTATTTAAGACAACTTCCGACCCCTTTGTTGGCCGTCTAAGTTATTTCCGTGTATTCTCAGGCTCAATTAAAGCAGATAGCGTAGTTTATAACTCCCGTCGTGAAGAAGAAGAGCGTATTGCTAACATCTTCACAATGCGTGGTAAGACTCAGATTCCTATGAAGCAGGTTCCTGCCGGTGATATCGGTGTAGTTGCCAAGCTGCAATATACCTCTACCGGTGACACCCTCTGCGACAAGAACTCTGAGGTTGAATTCCCGCCCATTAACTTCCCGCTGCCGATGTACACCAGAGCAATTTACCCGAAGAAGAAGGGTGATGAGGACAAGATCATGTCCGCTCTGAATCGTCTGATGGATGAAGACCCGACGATTATCGTTACTAAGAACCCTGTTACCAAGGAAACCTTAATCAGCGGTATGGGCGACCAGCACATTGATATAATCATGGAGCGTATGCAGCGTAAATTTGGTGTTGAGGCTGTTCTCAAAGCACCGATTATCGAATATCGCGAAACTATTCGTGGCTCTGCCGAGGTAGAAGGCAAGCACAAGAAGCAGTCCGGCGGTCATGGCCAGTATGGTCACGTAGTTATTAAAATGGAACCCCTGCCGCCCGGAGGTGGATTTGAGTTTGTAGATAAGATTTTCGGTGGCGCAGTACCTCGCCAATATATCCCCGCTGTTGAAAAGGGCATGCGTGAAGCTATGGAAAAGGGTATCCTTGCAGGCTATCCGGTTGTAGATATGCGTATCACCCTGCTTGATGGTTCGTATCATACTGTCGATTCCTCTGAAATGGCATTTAAAACTGCTTCCAATATCGCCTTCAAGAAGGCCATGGAACAATGCAAGCCGGTGTTGCTTGAGCCTATTTACAGCTTAAACGTAACCTGTGCCGATTCTATGATGGGCGATGTTATCGGCGATTTGAACTCCAAACGCGGTCGCATTCTCGGTATGCAGAGCGTAGAAGACGGCTTGAGCGTAGTTAATGCTCAGGTACCCTATGCAGAGATTTCGGAATATGCCGTAGACCTCCGCGCAATTACCCAAGGTCAGGGAACCTTTGAAATGAAATTTGACCATTACGAAGATGTTCCGCCTAAGATGGCAGAAAAAATTATCGCTGAACATAAGGAAGCATAATTAAACCTGCGACAACTGAATAAAGCGTTTATGGGACTGCCGACTGACGTGAGTCAGCCGGCAGTTTGCTGTTGGACGAAGTTTTGTTTCAGCTTCATTTAAGTTATGCCTGCGACAATAATACTGCAGCCACTGCTATTGACTAAGCGGAATAAATATGATAAAATCTACAATTGAGTACGAAAGATGATCGCGGCTGGCTTTAAGCCAGATGAGGAAAGTCCGAGCTCCACAGGGCAGGATGCCGGATAACGTCCGGCGAGGGTGACCTCAGGGATAGTGCCACAGAAATGTGTACCGCCTGCATTTGCAGGTAAGGGTGGAACGGTGCGGTAAGAGCGCACCAGCGGTCTGGTAACAGGCTGGCTAGGTAAACCCCATCCGGAGCAAGACCAAATAGGGGAGGGATGAAGCTGCCCGCTGAGCCTTCCGGGTTGTGTCGCTTGAGCTTGCAGGTAACTGTAAGACTAGATAAATGATCATCACCGCTTCGCGGAACAGAACTCGGCTTATTGAGTACTCATACCTTGCAAAACGGCTGCCTGATGGCAGCCTTTTTTGTCTGATTTTATTTGAGCAGATTTTTTGGCAGAAGAATAAGTGGTGTAATATTAATGAAGAAAAAAGTTTCTTTAGTAGTGCCGGTATTTAATGAAGAAGATAACCTGCACGAATTTTACAAGCATGCTACCGCTGTTATGCAGCAGGAAGCCTATGATTACAATATTATATTTGTCGATGACGGTTCGCGTGACACCAGTGCGCTGATTCTGGCAGAATTGGCAGCGCAGGACGAGCATGTGGAGGCCTATCTTTTGAGCCGCAATTACGGCCACCAGATGGCCATTACCTGCGGTCTTGACCATGCTGACGGTGATGCGGTTATTACGATGGATGGTGATTTGCAGCATCCGCCTGAGCTGATTCCCGAGCTGCTGCGCCTTTGGGAAGCTGGCAATGAGATTGTGCAGACTAAGCGCATGGCTACGGAGGATGCCGGCTTCTTCAAAAACCTGACATCTGCAGCCTATTACAAGCTCATCAACACCTTATCTAATGTAGAAATTACTCCCGGCGGCAGCGATTTTCGTCTTATGGACAGGGTTGCAGTTGATGCCTTCAAATTGTACCGCGAGCGTGCGCGCTTTATCCGTGGCCTGGTAAATACACTCGGTTTTCATGTTGCTGTGGTGGAATTTGTGGCACCGCCACGCTTTGCGGGCCGGTCCAAATTCAATCTGCGCAAGATGCTGCACTTTGCGCTAGATGGCATTACGGCCTTTTCCAACCTGCCTTTGCGTTGGGCTTTTTACATAGGCATTGTTTTCGGTATGTGCAGTATTCTGCTTTTGGGCCATGTTTTTTATGTGAAATTTGTGACCAACGATGCCGTTCCGGGGTGGGCAACTACTACAGTCAGTGTTTTGTTTCTTGGAGGAATTCAACTTGTAGGGATAGGTATCTTGGGAGAATATATTGGGCGTATCTTTGAAGAAATCAAGCATAGACCACTATATTTAGTGGCGCGCCACCTGCAAAAATGTAACAAAATAAACGATAATAAAGCAAAATAAGCGCATTAATATTATAACAAATTAGGATTTTACAGAAACGATATTTTGTGGTATAATAAGTGTGTCTTAGAAAAGAAGAAAGGATGTAGGTGCCAGTGGTCAAACGCAAAGTATTAGTTTTCTGTATGACAGTTTTGTTTAGTTTAAGCTGTGCTGTAACAGCTTTGGCTTCCTTCCAACGCGGAGACGATGGACAGGAAGTAGTGGCAATTCAAAAGAGATTGGTAGAATTAAGTTATTCTATTAATAATATAGATGGTGATTTCGGTCCCGAAACCGAAAGAGCTGTTAAAAACTTCCAAGCGGATAAAGGATTAGAGGTTGATGGTATTGTAGGGTCAGCTACCTATAGAGCGCTGATGAACAGGGAGATGCCTCCTAACCGTAGCAATTCCGTTGTACGCAACGTACTGCGTTCTGCTTACAGTGTCATCGGTACTCCATATGTATTTGGCGGAACTACTCCTTATGGTTTTGACTGCTCCGGCTTTACTCAATATGCATTTGCCAGAGCAGGTGTATATCTGCCGCGTATGGCTGACAGTCAGTTCTACTCCGGCCGTCAGATTTCCATGAGCCAGCTTCGTCCCGGCGATTTGATTTTCTTTACCACATATGAACCGGGTGCTTCTCATGTTGGTATTTATGTTGGTGACGGCAACTTCATTCATGCAGGTACCAGCACCGGCGTAACTGTTTCTTCCGCATTCACCGGCTATTGGGGCGCACGTTATTACGGCGCTTGCCGTGTTCTCTAAGAGTTTCAAGCAGATAGGCTTCGGCTTATCTGCTTTTTCTTGTGCAAAGTATTGGAAATTTTATTTATTTATGATATAATAAAACAGGTTATTGGTGTGGGTGATTCATTCTTAATTGACAAGATGGTTAACTCCTGACGGTCCCGCCGCTGTGAAGGCCTTGTGTCTAAGTCAGCAGTCAGCCCATGCTTTATTCTGAATCCACGGGTGATGGAGGCAGTTGGGTTTGCTAATTGCATGGAATAATTGTCATTAGTTAATTCTGCCTTTATGGCTTTTGTCGGATTCGGCAGAAGTCTTTTTTTATTATTGATAATCCCTATCAGATGGGAAAATTAATTGTGAAGGAGCTGCACTTTGGAAGAATATCAGTTTTCGCAAGGAAAGGTTTTGCGTTGTGGTTATACTACCGGCAGCTGTGCAACGGCCGCATCTAAGGCAGCAGCTACAATGCTGCTGACGGGCGAGCGTGTTGAAACTGTGCGCATTGACACTCCCAAGGGAATTGTGCTTGACCTTGAGCCCTTGGATGTAGAAATGACACCGGAGTACGTCAGCTGCGCAATCCGCAAGGATTCCGGTGACGATCCTGATGATACTAACGGTGTACTGGTTTATGCCAAAGCCGAAAGGACTGACGGCAGCGGTATTGAGCTGGAGGGCGGCGTAGGCGTAGGCAGGGTGACCAAGCCCGGTTTGGCGTGTGCTGTCGGCGGACCGGCGATCAATCCCACGCCGCGCAGAATGATTACGCAGGAGGTTGGCAAGGCTATGGAAGCCGCCGGTTACTACGGTGGCATGAAGCTGACGATTTCTATTCCTGCGGGTGTAGAAATTGCCAAGAAAACCTTTAATCCCCGTCTCGGTATTATCGGCGGCCTGTCGGTTTTGGGAACCAGCGGCATTGTAGAGCCGATGAGTGAAAAGGCGCTGATTGAAACGATGTATGTGGAAATCAGGGCGCAGAAGGCACGCGGCAACAAAAATCTGCTGGTGTTCTTCGGTAACTACGGCGAGGACTTTACCCGCGATGAAATGAAGCTTGACCTTGACGGTCATGTTACCTGCAGTAACTTTGTGGGTGAGCTTTTGGATTACGCCGTTTACTGCGGCTTTGAAACCTTGCTGCTTATCGGCCATTCCGGTAAGCTGGTGAAGGTGGCGCAGGGTGTAATGAATACACATTCCAAGTACGCGGACTGCCGCACGGAGCTGTTTGCTTTGGAGGCAATGTTCCACGGAGCTTCGGTGGAGGTAGGGCGTGAGATTTACGGCTGCCTTACTACCGATGAGGTGACCAAGGTTCTGAAACGGGAGCAAATCTTTGAGCCTGTAATGGACAAGGTTACGGAAAAAATTGATTTTTACATGCAGCATAGAGTGCATGGCAAAATAAAAACGGCTGCTTTGATGTTTTCCGATGTTTATGGCATTTTGGGCAAGACCAAGTACGCAGACGAATTAATCCAGCTACATAAGCAAAAAGGAGTATGAGAGAATGAGAGGTAAACTTTATAGTGTTGGTATCGGTCCTGGAGACCCAGAATTAATGACCCTGAAGGCTGTACGCCTGTTGAAGGAATGTGACGTTGTTGCATTGCCTAAGGGAGATACCGACGTAATGACGGCTAAGGAAATCGTTAATCACGTAGTAGATCTTGATGCAAAACCCCAGCTTATTATTTATATGCCTATGACTAAGGACATGGCAGCAATGGACAAGGCACACCGCGAGGGTGCCGATGCTATTGAAAAGCTGCTTGATGAAGGCAAAAACGTTGTGTTCATCACTCTTGGCTGTCCTACCGTATATGCAACCTGCATTTACGTTCATAAGCTGGTGCTGAAGGATGGCTATGATGCAGAGCTGGTTGCAGGCGTAACCTCTATCTGCGCTGTTGCAGCCAAACTGAATACTTCCCTGTGCGAAAGAGCGGAACCGCTGATTGTTCTGCCCGGCAGCTATAAACAGTCCGCAGCATTTCTGGACGGCCCCGGCAACAAGGTGCTGATGAAATCCGCAAGCGAAATCGGCCGTGTAGTTGACGAGCTGCGCGAGCGTAAGCTCATTAAAAATTCCGGTATGGTTGAAAGATGCGGCCTGCCGGGTGAAAAAATCTATCGTAACCTTGAAGAAGTAGATCCTAAGAGCAGCTATTTCTCTGTAATATTGGTTAAAGAAAAGGAGTTTGATGAATAATGATCTATTTTATTGGTGCTGGTCCTGGTGCAGCTGACTTAATTACTGTAAAAGGTAAAGAGCTTTTGGAAAAGGCTGACCTGGTTATTTACGCAGGCTCCCTTGTTAACCCGGAACTGCTGAAATACTGCAAACCGGAATGTACTATTATGAACAGTGCAACCATGACCTTGGAAGAGGTTATCGCTGCTATGGTTCCCGCAGCTCAGGCCGGCCAACTGGTTGTACGTCTGCACACCGGCGACCCCAGCGTTTATGGTGCACATCGCGAGCAGATTGACCTGCTGCGCAGCTACAACCTTGACTACGAGGTTGTTCCGGGCGTAAGCTCCTTCTGTGCTGCTGCTGCTTGCCTGAAGGCTGAATACACTCTGCCGAATGTAAGCCAATCTGTTATTATCACTCGTATGGAAGGCCGTACTCCGGTTCCGAGCCATCAGAAGATTGCCGACTATGCTGCCCACAAGGCAACCATGGTTATCTTCCTGAGCAGCGGTATGCTGGAAAAACTGCAGACCGAGCTCGTAAGAGGCGGTTACAGAAACGATACTCCGGCTGCTATTGTTTACAAAGCATCCTGGCCGGATGAAAAGGTTATCCGCTGCACCGTTGGTACCCTGGCAGAAAACGCTGCTAAATACGGCATCAACAAAACTGCGTTGATTACCGTCGGCGGCTTCCTGGGCAATGCTTATGACCGCAGCGAGCTGTACAACCCGACCTTCGCTCACGGCTTCCGTGAAGCAGACCCGACTAAACTGGACGTTAAGCCCGAGGTTAAATAAGCTATGCGCGCGGCTATATTTTCCTTTTCGGCGCGTGGCGCGGAGCTGAGCAAAAAAGTTGCCGAATATCTGCACAGCATCGGTTATGAAACGGAGCTGCAGACTGTAGCGAAGTATGCGGAGCAGACGGGCATTGCTCCGATGCTGCCGGACCATAACGGTGCCTGCGCAGCTGTTTTCAACAAATGTCAGGCGTTGGTATACGTCGGCGCTGTGGGTATTGCAGTGCGTACTATCGCACCCTTTATCAAAAGCAAGCTGACGGACCCTGCGGTTATTTCGGTAGATGAGCGCGGTAGCTTTGTAATTCCTTTGCTTGCAGGTCACATCGGCGGAGCCAATGAGCTTTCGCGTTGCCTGGCGGCAGCGCTGGGCGCAACTGCCTGCGTGACTACGGCGACGGATGTCAACGGCCTTTTCGCTGTTGACGAATGGGCGGCCCGCAACCGCATGGTGCTGTGCTCTTTGGCAGCAGCCAAGGATTTTGCCGCAGCACTGGTGGGTGATGAAAGAGTAGGCTTGTATTATGATAAGGAATTTCAGCTTACAGGTTCGTTGCCCAAGCTGGTAGCAGAGGACAGCAGCTTGCCTGTCGGTATGGCTGTTACACTGCAAAAGCATTTGCAGCCGTTTGCTACTACGGTGCGCCTGCTTCCTAAGATTGTGCATTTGGGAATCGGTTGCCGCCGCAATACGCCTTTGGAAAATATTGAAGCTCTGGTGCTGCCGGAGCTGGAAAAGCTGCAGCTGGACAAGCGTTCCGTTGTGGCAATCGCAAGCGTAGATTTGAAAAAAGACGAGCAGGGTTTACTGGCCTTTGCCAAAAAATATAACTTTGCTGCTAATTTCTATTCAGCCGATGAATTAAATAGCGTAGCAGGCGATTTCACGCCGTCGGCCTTTGTGCAGAGCGTAGTTGGTGTAAGCAACGTATGCGAGCGCAGTGCTGTAAAAGACAGTAAGGGCGGCAGGCTGCTGCTGCGCAAGACAAGTCTGAATGGTGTAACTCTGGCTGTTGCAGCCGAAAACCTGGTTTTGGATTTTACCAGAACCGGATTGAAGACTGATTAAGGAGACGAGATAATGGGTAAATTATTTGTTGTGGGCCTTGGCCCCGGCGGCGTAGAGCAAATGACCAAAAGAGCTTACGACGCACTGAAGTCCTGCGATGTTATTGCAGGCTACAATGTATACGTTAACCTGATTAAGGAAGATTTCAAGGAGAAGGAATTCCTCTCCAACGGTATGCGTAAAGAGGTTGACCGCTGCAAGCTGGCTTTGGATGAAGCTCTGAAGGGCAAAACCGTTGCTATGATTTCCAGCGGCGACGCAGGCGTTTACGGTATGGCCGGCATTATGTGCCAGGTTGCCAAGGATCATCCCGAAATTGAGATTGAGGTTGTTCCAGGAATTACCGCAGCATGCTCCGGCGCTGCTGTATTGGGCGCACCTTTAATCAGCGACTTCTGCCTGATTTCCCTCAGCGATTTGCTGACTCCGTGGGAAAAAATCGAGAAGCGTCTTGACTGCGCTTCCAAAGGCGATTTCTGCATCTGCCTGTATAACCCTTCCAGCCACAAGCGTCATGATTACCTGCAAAAGGCTTGCGATATCATGCTGAAAAATCAGCCTGGTACTATTCCTGCAGGCATTGTACGCAACATCGGCCGCGATGGTCAGGACTTTGAACTGACTACTCTGGCAGAGCTGCGCGATAAACAGGTAGATATGTTCTCTACCGTTATTATCGGCAACACCCAGACCGAAGTAATCAATGGCCGTATGGTAACCCCGCGTGGTTACAAGCTGGCATGAAACCGGTAATCTGGCTTATCGGCGGTACCAGTGAGGGACGCCGCCTGATTAAGGAGCTGGCTAAGCTGCCGGTGGAGCTGTATGTTTCTGTTGCTACGGATTACGGTGCGTCCTTAATTGAGCCGCAGCCCGGAATGACCGTCATGGCAGAGCGTATGGACCTTGCAGCTATGCGTGCCTTTATTCGTGAGCATCGTCCTGCCTGCGTTATCGACGCTACGCATCCTTATGCTACCGTTGTTACCGCAACGGTGCAGGAGGCCTGCAGCACCGAGCAGGTTGAATATCTGCGCCTGGTGCGTCCGTCGGGCGAGGGCGGAGATTACATTACCGTCCATGATTTTGCGGAAGCCGTCGAGCTTTTGAATCATCTGGAGGGCGGCATCTTCCTGACTACCGGAAGCAAGAATCTGCCGGACTTCACCGCTGTGCATGATTACGCCGAGCGTATCGTTCTGCGTATCCTGCCCTTGGAAAGCAGCCTGCAGATTGCCTTGAAGCTTGGTTACAAGCCTGCGCATATTATCTGTATGCAGGGACCGTTCAGCAAAGAGCTGAATGTCGCTATGCTGAAAAAGTATGGCAGCAAGTTCATGGTGACCAAGGATTCCGGTGCTGTCGGCGGCTTTGATGAAAAGGTGGAGGCAGCGGCTGCTGCCGGCGCCAAGCTGATAGTCATCGGCCGTGCACAGGAGGAAACCGGTGCCGGCTATAGTGAGATTGTTGATTACCTAAAGCAGCATTTTGCTGCCGGTAATTGATATAAATAAAAAGGAGGCTTGCTTCCTATGTCGCAAAAATTGCGCGTAAACATCGTCGGTATCGGCCCCGGTAACCCCGATTTGCTGACCGGCGAAGCACGTCAGGCTATTGCTTCAAGTAATATCCTGATTGGCGACAAACGCATGCTGGCTGCTTTTGCAGACAGCAGCAAAACTGTATATGATACAATCAAAACTGCTGCTATTGCTGAGATTGCAGCGCAGGCACAGCCTGATAAGGATGTGCTGGCGGTGCTGGTTTCCGGTGATGTAGGCTTTTTCAGCCTCGCCAAAACCATCAGCGGTAAGCTGCCGGATTGTGAATGTGTTCGCTACTGTGGCATCAGCAGCCTGGTATATTTTTCCTCCAAGCTGCAGCTGTCCTGGGATGACGCAAAAATCGTCAGCATGCACGGACGCACACAAAACCTGGTAGCGGCAGTTGCTCGTAACAAAAAAGTATTTTCCTTGACCGGCGGAGAAAATTCTCCGCAAAAGCTGTGCGCACAGCTGTGCGAGCATGGTCTTGGTCAGGTTCAGGTCTATGTCGGTGAAAACCTTTCTTATCCCGAAGAAAAAATCACCAGCGGTACGGCGGAAGAAATTAGTGCCTTGGATTTCCCGTCCTTGTCCGTAATGATGATTTTGAACGAGGATGCGCAAAGTTTTACTTCTACCGTACACGGCCTTGCCGATGACCTGTTCCAGCGCAGCAAGGTGCCCATGACCAAACAGGAGGTACGCAGCGTATCGATGTCCAAGCTGCAGCCGAAGGCTACAGATATTATTTATGACATCGGTGCCGGTACAGGCTCCTGTTCTATTGAGCTGGCATTGCTTGCCAGCCGGGGTAAGGTTTGGGCCTTTGAGCGCAACCCTGTTGCCGTTGAGCTCCTCGGAAAGAACAAGGCCTTATTTGGCGTTGACAATCTGGAGGTTATTGCCGGTGAGGCTTTGGAAAACATTAAAGCTATGCCTGCTCCCGATTGTGTTTTCGTAGGCGGTAGCGGCGGCGATTTGTGTGAAATGCTGGATGTAATTTATGCCAAGAACAGTGAATGCCGTGTTGTAATCAATGCCATTACGGTAGAAACTCTGGCAGAGGTTGTTGCTTATTACAAGGAGCATCCCGCTTACAGTCTGGAAATCGTCAATGTGTTTGTAGCGCGCAGCAAGCATCTGGGCAGCTACAACCTGATGATGGCACAAAACCCTGTATATGTAATGACTGCATTGAAGAAGGAAGATTAACATGGCTGAAGTAAAAGTTCCACGTTTTATGATCAGTGCTCCCGGTAGCGGCAGCGGCAAGACAACTATCGTCTGCGGCCTGCTGAAGGCGCTGATGGAAAAAGGGCTGTCTGTGGCAGCCTTCAAATCAGGACCTGATTATATTGACCCGATGTTTCATTCTCGTGTTATCGGAGCAAAATCCCGCAATCTGGATCTGTTCATGCTGGGGCAGGCGACAACCCGTTATCTGGTGGCAAAAAATGCACGCCATGCGGATGTAGCTGTCTTTGAAGGTGCGATGGGCTTTTACGATGGTATGGGTAAAACCACGGAAGCCAGTGCTTACGACCTGGCCTGCACCTGCGATGTTCCGGTAGTATTGGTTGTCAACGGCAAGGGAGCCGCCTTATCCATTGCTGCGACCATCAAGGGCTTTAAGGAATTCCGCAGTGACAGCCACATCGTCGGAGCTATTTTAAACAATGTTAATCCGATGAGCTATCTTTTCTATAAGGATGTAATTGAACGCGAAACCGGTGTGAAGCTGTTAGGCTACTTCCCGGTGATGCAGGGCTGTAACTTTGAAAGCCGTCATTTAGGCCTGGTTACAGCCGAGGAAATAGGAGATTTGCAGCAGATAGTTGCCAAGCTGGCAGCTCAGGCAGCCAAATCAGTCGATTTGGACGGCCTGCTGCAGGTAGCGGCACAGGCCGCACCGCTTGCGTATGACGAGGTAAGCCTTGAACCCGTCGGACGTATGCGTGTGGCTGTTGCTATGGACAAAGCCTTCTGTTTCTACTATCAGGACGCACTAGACCTTTTAGCTGAGCTGGGTGCGGAGCTCGTACCCTTCAGCCCGATAGCTGATGCGCATCTCCCGGAGAACATCAGCGGCCTTGTATTGGGCGGAGGCTATCCCGAGCTTTACGCACAGCAATTAGCGGATAACAAAACGCTGCTGCAGGAGCTTAAAACCGCCATCGACGGCGGTATGCCTTGTTTTGCGGAATGCGGTGGCTTCATGTATCTGCTGGAGCATTATCGCGACGGCGATAAGCTGTACAGCTGGGTTGGTGCATTGAAGGGCGAATCGGCCATGACTGAAAAGCTGACGCGCTTCGGATATGTGCATCTGACGGCGCAGCAGGATAATCTGCTGTGTCCTGCCGGTGGTACGATAAACGGACACGAGTTCCATTACTCCGACAGCACCAACAACGGTGCAAGCTTTATAGCTGCCAAGGCTTCCGGCCGCGGCAGCTGGGAATGCGCGAATACAACACCGACACTTTATGCCGGTTATCCGCATATCCATCTGTGGGGCAATCCTGAATTTGCCCGCAGCTTTATCAAACAATGTGCAGCGTATGCTGCTAAATAGCAGTCGACAGACTGCTGAAAAGGGGAGTTTGCTTAGATGATGACCTTAGGCGCAATTGTAGCAGGTTTTATTTTAGATTTGATTTTCGGTGACCCGCATTGGTTGCCGCATCCAATCTGCTTAATTGGCAATTTAATAGGATTTCTGGATAAAAAACTGCGGCGTATGCTTGCTCCCGGCGAGACAGCATTACTGCTCGGCGGTGCCTTGATGGTAATAATCGTTCTGGTTCTTACCTTTGCCGTGCCGTTTGCTGTGCTGACGTTGGCGGAACAGGTTAACCCCTGGCTGCGTTTTGCTCTGGAAACCGTTATGTGCTACCAGATCTTTGCTACAAAATGTCTGCGTGACGAAAGCATGAAGGTATACACTGCCCTGAAGGATAACGATCTTGTGGATGCAAGACTGAAGCTTTCCTGGATCGTTGGGCGTGATACAAAAGAACTTGATGCTGCAGAGGTGACTAAGGGTGCAGTAGAAACCGTTGCGGAAAATACTGCCGACGGCATCATCGCTCCGATGTTCTATATGTTTATCGGCGGCGCTCCTCTGGCCTTTTTGTATAAAGGCATCAATACTATGGATTCCATGGTCGGTTATAAAAATGACACGTATCTTTATTTTGGACGCTGTGCTGCCAAGCTTGATGATTTGGCCAATCTGATTCCCGCGCGTATTACCGGTCTGGTAATGATTGTGGCATCTTATTTCCTTAATCTTGATGCCAAGAGAGCGTGGAAAACATTCTGGCGCGACCGCTATCATCATCTCAGTCCTAATTCCGCAATGACGGAATCAGTTACGGCCGGTGCCTTGAACATCCAGCTCGGCGGCGATCATTTTTATTTCGGTAAGCTCGTCCACAAGGAAACCATCGGCGATGACATCCGCCCGGTGTGCCCCGAGGATATAGTTACCACCAACAATTTACTGTATATGACGGCTGTTCTCAGCCTGTTGCTGTTTTCCTTGATTTTTTTGGTGAACAGTCTTATTTTGAAATGAAGCAGGTAGAAGATGATGTATAAATACGAACACGGTGGAGATATCTATACGGAAAAGCTGACCAAGGATGGTCGCCCCTTTGTAGATTATTCTGCCAATATCAATCCTCTTGGCCTGCCGCTTGGTATAAAGCAGGCCGTTCAACAGGCTTTAAAGCTTTGTATCAACTATCCTGATCCCTTCTGCCGCGAGCTGGCAGAGGTGACCGCAAGCTATCTGCAGCTGCCGCAGGAGTATATTTTCTTCGGTAACGGTGCGGCCGATGTGCTGTTCCGTCTGGCGCTGGCCTTGAAGCCCGGACGTGCACTGCTTCTGGCGCCGACCTTTGCCGATTATGAAAAGGCTCTGCGTACGGTAGACTGCAAAATAAGCTATTATAATCTGCAGGAGGCGCGTGATTTTGCTGCTGATAATGATATTGTCGATGCGATTACGCCTGAAACAGATTTAGTTGTTATCTGTAATCCCAATAATCCTACCGGCCAGCTGACGAGCCGTGAGCTGCTGGTGCAGATTCTCGACAAATGCCGTCTGGTAGGAGCCCATCTTTTGATAGATGAATGCTTTATGGATTTTGTCAGTGAGGAAAAGGCCTTCAGCATGCGTGATCTGCTGGCGACCTATCCTGAACTGGTTATCCTTAAGGCCTTCACGAAAACCTTTGCGATGCCCGGCATTCGCTTAGGCTACTGCCTCAGCGGCAGCAGTGAGCTGAACACAGCACTGCATCAGAGCGGTCAGGACTGGAACGTTTCCATTCTGGCGCAGGAGGCAGGCAAGGCTGCTTTAAAGGAGCACGAATATCTGGCTAAATCCTTTAAGCTGATTGAGCAGGAACGTAGCTATCTGCGTAGCCAGCTTACGGCTTTGGGTGCCAAGGTATACGGCTCGGAGGCCAACTATATTTTCTTTTATCTGCCGCAGCCGGAAAATCTTCCGGAGCTGCTGCATGAGCGCGGCTATCTGATACGTTCATGCGCCAACTATCACAATCTGCAGGCAGGCTATTACCGTATCGCGGTCAAAACGAGAGTGCAGAACCGCGGTCTAATCAAAGCACTTAAGGAAGCAATGAAAACATGCGCTCTTTACTAGTATTAATTGATGGCTTAGGTGATTCCCCGATTCCTGCATGGCAGGGACAGACTCCCTTTGAGCATGCGGTGCATCCTGCGATGGATGCGCTGGCTGCTTCCGGGACACTTGGGAGCCTCAGCATATGTGAAAATGACATCATTCCCGAAAGCTGCAGCTGTATTCTGCGGCTTCTGGGTGTAGATAAAAAGGATATACCGCACAACCGTGCTTATCTGGAGCTGTTGGCGCACAACCGTGATATTTCCGAATATGAAATGGTGCTGCGCTGCAATCTGGCTGCTGTTGATGCTAACGGCCGTCTTGCTGCCTTCAACGGGCAGGGACTGACGCCGCAAGAGATGCAGCAGGCTGCCAAGCAGTGTGACGGTATCCTTAAAGATATAGAGTTTATCCATCTATCCGAATATCGTAATCTTTTAGTGATGAACAAGGAGGCCGGCGTGCTGAACTGCGCTGTAGAGCCGCCGCACGAAAGTGTAGGCGGGGATGTAAGCGCTTTGCTGCAGGAGCTGCGCAGTAAGTCCTTGTCCATTAACTATTTTTTGCAGGAGTCGGCAAAACGGCTGCAGCCCTTTGCCCGTGATGGCCTGCAATATATTCTGTATCCCTGGGGACCTTCAGCCCGCCAGGTGCTCCCTTCCTTCGACAGTCTGCACGGACTGCGCGGTGGGGCGGTGTGCAAGGCAGAGATTGTCATCGGCATCGCCAAAGCCTTGGGCATGGATGTAATAACACCGCCGAATGCAACCGGCGATGTTGATACTGACATTATGGCGAAGGCTGAAGCAACGCTTGCTATGCTGCAGCAGGATGATTTCGTTATTGCACATTTCAATGGCAGTGACGAGGCTTCGCACCGCTATGATTATCAGGGCAAGGCTGATTTTATCGGCAGAATAGATACCCAGTTTTTACAGACTATAGCAGCAAAGTATCATGAACCACTGAAGCTTATCATCTGCGGCGACCATGTTACCAGCTCGGTAACAGGTAAGCACGGTGATGGCTGCACGCCTGTGATTGCAGGCTATCTTAATACCACAGGTCACAGTATCCGGCTGCAAAGCTACCGTGACATACTGGACTTTTTGATGAAAGAGAGTGATTAAAGTGGCAAAAGCACTTATGATAGTAGGTACCATGTCCAATGCAGGCAAAAGCCTGGTAACAGCAGGTTTATGCCGTGTATTCAATCAGGACGGCTACAAGGTAGCACCGTTCAAATCCCAGAACATGGCGCTGAATTCCTTTATCACCGCCGAGGGTGCGGAAATGGGACGCGCACAGGTTGTGCAGGCTGAAGCAGCCAACATTGAGCCCAGCGTACTGATGAATCCTATTCTGCTGAAGCCTACCAGCGACAGCGGTTCCCAGGTTATTGTCAACGGTGAGGCAATCGGTACCATGAAGGCCGGCGAATATTATGCAATGAAGCATACTCTGCGTCCGGAGGTACAGAAGGCGTTTGATACGCTGGCTGCCAAATTCGATATCGTCTGCATCGAGGGTGCAGGCAGCCCGGCGGAAATCAACATCAAAAAGGACGATTTTGTCAACATGGGCATGGCTAAAATGGCTAAGGCTCCCGTGCTGCTGGTAGCAGATATTGACCGTGGCGGTGTTTTCGCTTCCATCTACGGCACACTGATGCTGTTGGAGGATGACGAAAGAGAAATGGTTAAGGGTGTTATCATCAACAAGTTCCGCGGTGACGTAGAAATCCTGCGCCCCGGCCTGAAGATGATCGAAGATAAAACAGGCGTGCCTATCGTAGGCGTGCTGCCGATGCTGAAGGTTGATATCGAGGACGAGGACAGCCTCTCCGAGCGTATCAGCGGCCGCAGCGAGGTTAAGCTGATTGATATTGCGGTTGTACGTATTCCGCGTATGTCCAACTATACAGACTTCAACGTATTCGAGCTGATTCCCGGCGTATCCCTGCGCTACGTAACAAGTGTACGCGAGCTGGGCCAGCCGGATATGATTATTATCCCCGGTACCAAAAATACCACCGGTGACCTGAAATGGTTGCGCCAGAGCGGTATGGAGGCTGCTATTTTGAAGCATGCTAACAGCGGTACCGTGGTGTTCGGTGTCTGCGGCGGTTATCAGATGCTTGGCAAGCAGATTTCCGACCCGTACGGCGAAGAGGACGGCACAGGCAAGGCTAACGTTACTCCTGGCATGGGCCTGCTGGACATCGAAACAACCTTTATCGAAAAGAAACGTACCATCCAGATGGCCGGCAAATTCGGTCAGGTGCAGGGCATCTTCTCTGCACTGAGCGGTCTGCCGCTTTATGGCTACGAAATTCACTCCGGTGTAACTGAATTCCCGGAGGAGAAAGCACTGACCTCTATCAGCCCGATTCACGAAAACGGTGAAATTATGGCCGAGGGCTCGCAGAACACCGAGGGCAAGCTCAATGTTTACGGTACCTATGTACACGGCGTCTTTGACGGCGACGGCATTGCTGTGAAGATTGTCGAAGCGCTGCTGGCTAAGAAGGGCAAAAAGATGGAGGACATCCAGACCATCAACTTTGCAGAATATAAACGTCAGCAATATGATATTCTTGCCGACAGCATCCGTGAAAACCTGGATATGAAGAAAATTTATGAGATTTTGGAAGCAGGTGTCTAAATGAAAGACGGTGGACTGATTCATATTTACTGTGGCGATGGCAAGGGAAAAACTACCGCTGCTATGGGCTTGTCAATCCGCTGCGCAGGCCATGGCAACCATGTGCTGATAGTGCAGTTCCTCAAAAGCAGACCGACAGGCGAGCTTGAGAGCTTAGCACTGCTGCCCAATATTGAGGTAATGCGCGGCAAGGAAACCAAGAAATTCACCTTCCAGATGAACGATGAGGAAAAGGCAGAGGTTAAGCGCGAGCATATGGTGCTTTTCGACAAAGTTAAGCAAAAATGCGCCAACGAGCATATCGATCTGCTGATTTTCGACGAAATCATCGGTGCCTGCAACACCGGCGTTTTTGACCAGGCTGCTTTAGTAGAGTTTCTGAAGAACAAGCCGCAGGAGCTGGAGGTTGTTATGACAGGCCGTAATCCGGCGCCTGAGCTGGTGGAGCTGGCTGATTATGTATCTGAAGTCTGCATGCGCAAGCACCCCTTCAAAAGAGGTATTCCGGCGCGTGTAGGCATTGAAAAATAAGGCTTCGGCCTTGCAGCATATGTTAAGAAAGGTAGTGTAAAATAATGCATTTACAAAATGTTTTACCCGCTGACATTGAAAAACGTAGTATGGAAATTATCGGCGAGGAGCTGGGCCAGATCCGTATCGACCCCGAGAAGATTGATATCGTTAAGCGTGTTATCCATACCTCCGCTGATTTTGATTATGCCCGCAATATGCTGTTCTCCGACGGCGTAGTAGAGAAGGCGCTGGCTGCACTGCAAAAGGGTGCTACCATCGTTACCGATACCAACATGGCCTGCACCGGCATCAACAAAATGGGCCTGGGCAAGCTGGGTGCAAAGGCTGTCTGCTTCATGGCAGATCCCGATGTTGCAGCACGCGCTAAGGAAGCAGGCTCCACCAGAGCCGCTGCCTGCATGGAAAAGGCCTGCACCATCGAAGGTCCGGTAATTATTGCTGTAGGCAACGCACCGACCGCATTGGTTCGTCTGGACGAGCTGGTTAAGGAAGGTAAAATTAAACCGGAGCTGGTTATCGGCGTTCCTGTTGGCTTTGTAAACGTTGTGGAATCCAAGGAAATCATCATGAAGACCGGTATTCCTTATATCGTTGCCCGCGGCCGCAAGGGTGGCAGCAACGTTGCCGCAGCAATCTGCAATGCGCTTATCTATAAGCTGACACGTAAATAATTGTGAGTAATTAGGAATGATTATAGCTGAAATCGTAGCTAAAGATACAATTTCAGAGTCAAATTTTGACAAAATAGTAAAATCATTTTCAATTACTTGACAAATCAGTTTATATGTTATAGGATAAATTCTGTAACGTATGACTGCTGATTCAATGATGAAACAGTGCTTTTTAGCACTGTTTTTTTCAAGCGTTGCAAAGCTGTTAGAAAATTAGAAAGAATAGCAATATTAGCTTGATTCTTACGGTTTTGTGTGATAAAATAAAATGAAGGTATTTTTAGATTATGGACACTACAGTTAATAACTATCCGGAAAGGTTTTTAACTTATCTGGAGGTTGAAAAAAATTGTTCTCAGCATACGATTGAAAGCTATCAAAAGGATTTGGCTGCCTTTGCGGAGTTTATGCTGCGCAGAAACAAGCAGAATTTTTTCTGGCAGCAGACAGGTCCTTTGGATGTGCGTGGCTATCTCGCAGAGCTTAACGAAAAGCAGTATGCGCGCAGGACGATTGCCCGCAGGATATCTGCACTGCGTTCCTTTTTTAAATACCTTGTGCGTGAAGCGGTTATTGAATATAGTCCGCTGACAAAGGTGCGCACGCCAAAGCTGGAAAAAAAGCTGCCGGCTTTTTTGGATGAAATTGAAATCAACGAGCTGTTGGCGATGCCCGATAAAAGTAAGGTGTTGGGTGTTCGCGACCAGGCGGTGCTGGAGATGCTTTATGCTACCGGCTGCCGTGTATCCGAGCTGGTAGGGCTTACTCTTGAAAGAGTAGACCTGAGCAACCGGTTTGTGCTTTTGCTCGGCAAGGGTAATAAGGAAAGGGTTGTGCCGGTAGGCCACACCTGCTGTGCTGCGTTAAGCACATATTACCATGTACGACAGCAGCTTATGCTTCAATATCAGCAGGAGCATGACTTCATTTTCGTCAATAACCGTGGTGGTAGGCTCACGGACCGCAGTGTAAGGCGTATTTTAGAGAAATATATAAATATGCTGGCTATCCATAAAAATGTCAGTCCGCATACTATACGCCATTCCTTCGCAACGCATCTTTTAGAGCATGGTGCCGATTTGCGTTCGGTACAGGAGCTTTTAGGACATGCGAATTTATCAACAACGCAAATTTATACGCACGTTTCAAATGAACATGTGACGAATGTTTACAAGAAGAATCATCCAAGAGCATAATTTTTTTTAGGAGGGCAAAATCATGAAATTGTTGGAAAAGACCAGAAAGATTAACAAGCTTTTACAAAAAGGAGATAAGGTTGAGTTTAACGCTATTGCAAAGTTGTTGCGTGACGTTATTGAAGCAAACACCTATATTGTCGGCCGTAAGGGCGGCGTAAAGGGTTATGCGCTGATTCACGAGTTTGAATGCGATATTATGCGTGAGCAGGTTCTTGACGATATGCGTTTCCCTGAGGATTATCTGGGCTTTATTATGAGCGTTAAGGAAACGCTGGCCAACATTCCTCATCAAAATCAGAACTGCTCCTTTGTTGCTGATACAAAATGTATTTTTAACGGTAAGATGACTACTGTTGTACCTATTTACGGCAATGGCGAACGCCTTGGTACCTTGATTGTTGCTAAATATGATGCGGAATTCGATGATGATGATTTGCTGTTAGCTGAATATGCTGCTACTGTTTTAGGTGTTGAAATTCTGCATGACCGCGAAGCAGTTGTTTCCGAAGAAATCCGCAAGAAGGCTACTGTACAGGTTGCTTTCTCCACCTTGTCCTATTCCGAGCTGGAAGCTATTGTCAACATTATGGGCGAGCTGAATGGCAACGAAGGCTTGCTGGTTGCTTCGAAGATTGCTGACCGCGTAGGTATTACCCGTTCCGTTATCGTTAACGCACTGCGTAAATTTGAAAGTGCCGGCCTGATTGAAACAAAATCTCTGGGCATGAAGGGCACCTATATCCGCGTACTGAATCCGATGCTGTTTGAAGAACTGAAGAAGAGATCCTAAGTTTTTTGATAAATTATATATATATATATAATGAAGCCAGTCTGTTGTAACTGTAGTTGCGGCAGACTGGCTTTTCTCATGGAAGTTAAAGCTCCCCGATACGGTCATATCGGGGAGCTGTTTTTAGTGTGCAAGCTTTTGGCCAACAACAAAGGCCAGTGAGTTGTTGACGAACTGGTTCAGGCTGATGCCCTCACGTTCTGATTCTTCGGCCAGCAGGCGGTGCAGTGTTTTAGGTACACGCACTACGAACCTGCCACTGAAGCGAGGCTTCATATTTGGCTCATTGATGGGCAAACCGCGGTCGAGCATATCAATAATCCATTCACGTTTAGCATCCTGCAGATTTGTATAAGCTTCTTCGACTGTTTCACCATCAGTCATACAACCAGGGAGCAGGGGAATGCAGGCGAGATAGCCGCCGCCTTCATCTTCGGGAATAACGCTGATTTCAGAAGCATAATTTAAAGATAAGTAGTAATTTAAATCTTTTTTCATGTTAAATCACTCTCCTTTCTGAATATCATCAATTAAATTTGCAATAATACGAGCATAGACTTTTTTGATTTTCCCATTATGGACTGGGATGCTCAAAGATTGCCTGTCTGAATAACGAATTTTAAAGTGACTGCCACCACCAGTAGGCGGTTTAACTTCGGCTCCTAACCTTTCTAAAAGAGCTTTGGTTTGGTCCCAAGGCAAATTCCTGCCGTTGGCCAGAGCGCGGAGTTTTTTCTCGAGGGATGTCATAAGATACCTTCTTTCTTTATGATACTATATATAGTATAAAATATCAACAAAAAATGGCTGTTACGTACTTCATTACGAAATTCGTAACAGCCATTGAACACGTTCAGTGTTTAATGCTTAGAGCATATTTGGTTATTTTGCACCACCGAAGAGATACTTTCTTGATTCGAGGAACAGTGCAATTGCCAGGATGAAGAGTACAGAACCCAATGCAGCGGTAATGATATGAGTTGCCATGTTAGCGAAGATGATTTGTGCCAATGCAACCAAAGTTACACAGAACATAAATGCCATCGGGATGAGAACCATCAGGTTATCACGGCCAACGCTCTTCAGCCATACACCGACAGCCAACAGGGAGAGGGCAGCCAACAGCTGGTTAGCAGCACCGAAGATCGGCCAGATGGTGAGGTAGGAACCAAGGGACATATAACCGGACAGTACAACGGTAATCAGAGTAGCAACAAACGGGTTGGTGAGAACATTGCCTTGTGCTTCACCGGTTTTAGGATCAACCTTAGTGAACAGCTCCTGGAAAATGAAGCGGCCCAGACGGGTTGCGGTATCCAGAGTAGTCATAGCGAAAGCGGAGATGGTCAGAGCAACGAAGCCTTTAGCTACGCCGAAGGAGAAGCCAAGCTTGGTCATGAAGGTACCAACGCCGTCAGCAAATACGTTTACAGGACCACCGTTTTTCAGCAGCTCGGTCAGCTTGTCGCCGCCAACATAGCCAACAGCAACAACTGCAACTACAGCCAGAACGCCTTCAAGCAGCATGGAGCCGTAGCCGATGAGCTTAGCATTGCCTTCGCTATCGAGCTGTTTGGAGGTAGTACCGGAGGATACCAGGGAGTGGAAGCCACTGATAGCACCGCAGGCAACGGTTACGAACAGCATCGGGAACATCGGGTTGGTGCCTTTGCCGGAAGGATCAAAGGTGGTGAATGCCGGCAGCTGCATGGAAGGCTGATAAATTGCGATACCAACCAGAGCGAATGCGATGCAGGCATACAGCAGGAAGGAGTTCAGATAGTCACGCGGTTGCAGCAGAATCCAGACAGGAGCGATGGAAGCAACGAAGATGTAAACCATCAGGATGCAAACCCATACGTTTTTGGACAGGTGCAGCGGATACATGTTGCCGATAGCAATTGCAACAACCAGCATGATAACACCGATAACGGTGCCTACGCCGAGGCTCAGGCCACAGCGATATACAGAGAAGCCGAAGATAACAGCCAGCACGATGAACAGCAGAGAAGCGGTTGCAGCCTGCGGGCTTGCTACGAAGGTTGCGGCTACGATGTTAGCGAAAGCAGCGATAACAACCAGCAGAGTTACATATGCGAAAATGGAGAAGAGGAACTTACCGCTCTTGCCCAGAGTTGCATCGATAATCTGGCCGATAGTTTTGCCGTCAAAACGGATGGAGGAGTACAGAGCACCAAAGTCATGTACGCCGCCGAAGAAGATGCTGCCGATTAAAATCCACAGCATTACAGGAACCCAACCGAATACAGCAGCGGTGATAGGACCAACGATAGGACCGGCACCGGCAATGGAGGAGAAGTGATGGCCCATCAATACAGCGGGCTTGGTCGGCATATAGTCGACGTTATCGCACAATCTCTCAGCCGGAGTTTTACGGGTAGGGTCAACACCCCACTTTTTACACAGCCAGGAACCATAGGTTACGTAGGCAACAAAGAAGATAACCATTGAGCCTACAAGCAACAATAAACCACTCATAAATAACATCCTTTCTTTCCCTTTTGCATCATTGCAAAATAAATAATTTAGAAAATGATAACTACTAGTGCACTCTATATCTTATGTGCAATATAGAAATAGTATACCACAATTAGGCTTATTGTCAACGAATTGTCACAGAATTATTTATTAACTTAAAAAAGTGAAAAAGCTGTTAAGATTTGTACAAAATGTGCAAATGCTTAACAGCCGAATACTATTTATTTTTTCCGCAGAGGAATAACTTGTCTAGTGTGAATCGACAGATATCAAGCTTTGGCAAACTCGAAAATAGCCTTTTCCTTAACGCCTGCTTTGTTGCAATAAAGCTTCTGTGCGGGGATATCTACGAGGTACAAAGCAAGATCGGACCAGCCTTTCAGTGTGAAGCAATAGTCCTTGTGCTGCCTGAGCTTCTGCAGGTCTGCTATAGCCTTTTCCTCAACGCCTTGCTCGCAGATAAGCACAAGGGCATAGATGCTGCTCATGTGCTCAGTAGTCGTTTTGAGCGCTGCCATAGCGTCCTTGGTGAACTGCAGATAGGGGGCAGCCATGTCCGCAGTCAGCTTTTTGTCGAAGTGCGCAGCATAAAGATATTCGTTGTGCTGCACGCTGTAGGTCTTTAAATTGGGTACAATGAAATAGCCCTCGTCAGCAGCGTTAAGCTCTGCTGCCAGGACGAACGCCGGCGCTTTCGGTAATGGCTTCTTATCATAATAGTGAGCAAGACGTTGCTCTAATTGCTGTAAATATTCTTGACCGTTCATTATGGTACTTCCTTTGTGTTTGATAGCTTTTAGTATAAGCTATCAGGCGGCTTTTGTCCAGTATTGCCGGTTTTACGGCTTATACAGGCTTAATTGGGAATTCGCTATACATAATAGGATATGAATGTTCTCAAAATGCTACAATTATGAAAAAAATTTCGATAACTAATGACAATTACCATAATTCAAGCTATAATAAGTATATAAACAAAAAATTATTTTATGAGGTGACATACAATGCAATTTCCGATAGTTTTAGGTGTTTCTGCACGTCACGCACATCTGTGCCGTGAGCATATGGATATTTTATTTGGTGAAGGCAGCGAGCTGCACGTTAAAAAGCCGATTGGCCAGCCTGGTCAGTTTGCTTCCGAAGAACAGATTACCATGGTAACTCCCAAGGATTCCATGAAGCTGCGTATTATCGGTCCTCTGCGTCCGGAAACTCAGATTGAGCTTTCTCTGACTGACGCACGCAAGGTTGGCCTTGATGCTCCTATCCGCAACAGCGGCGACATCGAAGGCAGCGCTGGCGCTAAGCTCATCGGTCCGAAGGGTGAGTTGGAGCTGAAGGAGGGTATTATCATCGCAGCACGTCACGTGCATCTGTATCCGGAAACCGCTGAAAAATACGGCCTGAAGGACGGCGATATCGTTGATATCCAGACAGAGGGCGAGCGTTCCGTAACACTGCATAATGTTCTGGTACGTGCGGGCGTAAAGCATGCTGACGAGGTTCATATCGACACTGACGAAGCTAATGCCTGCAACCTGGGCAGCGGCGTGATGGTGAACGTTGTTACCAAATAACTTCCTTATAATAAAGTAGAGGAGCGAAAGCTTATGAATAAAAGTGCGATTTTAGCAGCAATGCTCATCCTTGCAAGCAGCAGTGCTTATGCCTACGAAAACAGCTACGCAGGCTACAGCGTTAAGGACGGACAGCCTTACTATAAGCTGGAAGCGAAGAAGGTTTATGCGTATACCAATATCAGCAGCAAAAAGGTTTATCAGAACGAAGAGGATTTAAAAAATACCGCAGTTAATATTGTTAACTATTACACAGCAGAGGATATGGAGCAGATTTTAGGCGAAAAATTCTCTACTGCTTATTTTGATGCGGAATATGAGAAGCTGGCGCTTCTGGAGCGCTCCCAGCTCAATCCGAAAACTGTGCCTGCGCCGCTGCTGGAGCTTGATAAATATGCCGAGCATGACAGTAACGGCAATCTGACGATTCAGAGCAAGGTGCTCAAGGAAAAGCTAGAGAAGCTCACTCCTCTTATTAAGACAGGAAAAATTGCCGGTAAAAAGGCAATTACTATTTCCTACCTATATAAACAGGGTGATGTGCTGGTTAAAATTGATACCAGCCTTGTTTCTGCCAACGACAGACTTTATCTGCTGTCGACAGTAAACACAGACCAGGATCTTTACGCACCCAAGAAGGACGAAAAAGACGCTGATACCGATGCAGATATTGATGATATCGATACTGACGACGAAGGCGACGAAAATGACGAAGCAAAATCTGCTGCTTCCGCAAAGGAAGAAATGGAAAAGGCTCTGGAGGTTGAGAACGTTTTTGTTCGCGATGTACCGGCCGAAACAATGCAGCGCTTTGATAAAGCACATACTGATTTATTGAAGGGATTTAAGGCTTTTGCTCCGACAAGCACGCCGAAGGCCATCAGCTTTACTGATACTGCAGTCGGCAAAAGTGTGCAGCTGCCGGATGACTGGTTCTATGGCCAGCTGAATCTTAAATATAAGGACAAGGGCACATTTTACCTGACTTTGGCTTCTTCAATGAAGGAAATGCAGGAGGTTGCCGCAAATACTGATTATGACAGTGTTTATTCCGTATTAGCTATTCCGCAGGCTGACCCCAAATACCAGAAGAAGGTTACGGAGCTTTACAGCAGCGGTGCGCATAATGTCCTGGAGCACTGGAATCATCTGCTGATTACTGCCAGTGTTGATAACATTACCGACGCTGAAATCAAAGAGCTTCTTTCAACGCCTGTTGCCAACAGACTTGCGGTTGAGAGTTTTATCTCCGAAGGTCTGCAGCGCATAAAAGGCTTTAGCAACGATTACTTTGCTTTGAAGGATTATAAGACAAATTTTGACTTCACCAAGGAAAAAGCTCTTATCGGCATCAATGCTGATACCCAATTGCTGAAGGATTTTGCTTATAACAACAAAATTTTACTGAGCTGCAACCAAAAAGCTGCTACAGCAATGCTTTTTATCAAAAAAACCGACGTTATAACGGAAAAAAGCCTTGAACAGCAAGTAAACGAATGGCACTTTTAACTACACAAGTGCAATGAATTGCAGTGCATGAAAATCTCACGCCTGAGAAAAGGAAAATTTAACATAATATACATTATCGGACGTAAAATATTATTTTGCAGTCTTTGCACTAAAAAGGCAGCATTATAGACATGGTTATTTCCAGACTGAGAAATTTGCTCAAAAAAACGCGAATTATGATAATTTTTGCTTTTTGCTCCTCCCCCGGAGGTTTTGAGAAGCTTTTAGCGTTTTTTATGTTAAATTAGCCACCGTGCGCACTGCTGTTTGACGAAATTACTTTTATCTGTTATAATTTGTATAAGGTTAACTATAAACACATGATTGGAGGGTCTAAAATGGGAAGAAGAAAAGCACTCCCGCCGGACTTTGATGGCAACTATACCGAAGATATGTTGTCTGAACGCCAACGTAACATTTTGAAATTCGTCCGTACTTTTATTAATCATAAGGGCTATCCGCCTGCTGTACGCGAAATCGGTGCAGCAGTAGGTTTATCCTCCAGTGCCAGCGTGCATAATCATCTGAAGAAGCTGCAGGAGTATGGCTTCATTCAGCGCGATGCTGCTAAGCCGCGTGCTCTGGAGCTGATGAGCGAAAGCGATGCTTGGAGAAACAAGCTCCTTGTTCCGGTACCGCTGGTTGGCAAGGTTACTGCAGGTGTTCCTATTCTTGCTGTCGAGAACATCGAAGAGACCTATCCTATTCCTCGTGACCTGATTGGCTGCGACGATGATGTTTTCATGCTTTCCGTATGCGGTGACAGCATGATTAACGCAGGTATTCTGGATCATGACTACATTATTGCACGTAAGCAGAATTTTGCTAATAACGGCGATATTGTTGTTGCTTTGATTGACGGCGAGGAAACTACCGTTAAGCGTTACTTCCGCGAGCTGCGCAGTGTGCGCCTGCAGCCGGAAAACGATAAGTACGAGCCTATTGTAGGTTCTGACAACATTAAGGTGCTTGGTAAGGTTATTTCTGTATTCCGTATGCTCTAATAACCTGACTGTAAAATGCATGTAAAATGATGTCACTTTAGCGTCAAATACAAAAAACAGCTCTTTACAGAGCTGTTTTTTTGTTATATATTATAGTTATGAATGTGTGTAAACGATTTTTACAAGGAGATGACGCATATGTTACATCCATCTACTGATATTATCATGAACGCCCAGCAGTTCTTTGCTGTGGACCAGAGCGAAGCTAATCTAGTGAAGCTGCTGCATGCAATCAGCGTAATGCTGCAGGAAGGTGCCGAGGTGCTCATTCCTGCTGCTGCCGATGCGCCGGAGGGACAGCTGCTGCTGCAGACGCAAACTACGGAAAGTGGCCTGGAATATATGACAGCCTTCAGCAGCAAGGAGGCCTACGAGCAGGGCGAGCCTTGCAACGTTATCAGCCGTCCTTTAGTCAACTACTTTGAAGCTATCCTGCAAATGGACGGCATTGCCGGCATTATCTTTAACCCTGCTTCCCCCGCTCCCTTCAATATTCAAAACCGGATGATCAAAGGGCTGTTGGCTGATGCCCAAAAGAACAAGGCACAGAACGCTATTTCCGTTTGGCGCGGTGATATTACTACGCTGGACTGCGACGCGATTGTTAATGCTGCCAATAGCACGCTTTTAGGCGGTGGTGGCGTTGATGGTGCTATCCACCGCGCTGCAGGACCGCAGCTTTTCGAGGAATGCAAAACCTTAGGCGGCTGCCCGACTGGCGCTGCCAAGATTACTTATGGCTATAACCTGCCTGCAAGCTACATTATTCATACCGTAGGCCCTATTTATAACGGTAAGGTTGAACAAAGACTGGAGCTGGCAGACTGCTATAAAAACAGCCTGGACCTGGCACGCAAGCATCATCTGCACAGCATCGCTTTCCCGGCGATTTCTACCGGTGCTTATGCTTATCCTGTGGACGAGGCTGCCCGTATCGCTCTTTTGACCTGCACCGAATGGATTAATGCCAACGCCGACTATGGCATGAGCGTTGTGCTTACCTGCTTCAACAGCGGCGTTTATAACGCTTATCAGGAGCTTGTTAAAAAGGCGCAGAACGGCGAGTTAGATTAACCTTATAGCACTTTTAAGTACGACAAAACCCGTGACTTCCTTCGGAGGTCACGGGTTTTTATTAACCTTAGCGTAAATTTACTAGCGTACAGATTTACGCATTGATAATATTGTTGAACAAAGATTTATTGGCTTCAATAGGCTGCTTGCCGCCGACTACGCAGATCAGGCCGTCGCTGAGCATGTCCTCTACTACCTTAGCCAGTGCTTGCAGGTCTGCATTGCTTACCTGCAGGATTTCGTTGCGGATGCGTTGGCGCAGCTCAACGGGAACGTGCTTCAGATATTGCGCGGTTGCCTTGTCAAGACGCATGCTGTTGGTCAGGGGCTTATCCATCGTGCTGATGGTACCGATAACGTACTTGTTCAGCTCGCGTTCGGGGAATTCTTCGTTTCTCAGCCATTCTGCCAGACCTTGGTAAGCCTCCAGAGTTTTCGGCAGCTGCGGGTCGCGGTAGGATGCAAACACGCCTACGCCGTTCAGCTCAAAGCGTGCGGTAACACCGTAAGCGCCGCCCTGAATACGGATTTTGGTCCAGAGATATTCATAGCTCAGAATGGTTTCCAGTACAGCCATCGCACCCACGTATTTGTGACCGTGCTTAGCAAAGTTGCCGCCTGCAGCAACGTATTGTACCTTACCTGCGGTAGCAATAGCCTCGTTAACGGTGCCTACGGGCAGAACCTCAGCCTTCTCCCCTGCTTCTGCCTCAGACAGCTTGCTGATGAAATCAAGGCACTGTTGTCTTACTGTTGCCTGCTCCTTCATGTCACAGCTATAGCTGAGCAGGAAACGGTTCTTCTGGAAGAAGCGTTTGATTAACAGGCGCAACTGCTCCAGTACCTGCGGTGCCAGCTCGTCGAAGTTATCGGTCAGCTTTTTGAGGAACTGGTAATAGCTGAATTCATCCTGCTCGTTGACGCGTGCGCCGGCAGAGCAATAGGAGAACAGTCTGGTGATAGCAACGGTCTGACCGCGGTTGAAGAAATTGTCATCCCAATCGGTTTTCAGCTCGGATACCAGCTCGCGGAAGCGCTCCAGATCGTCCATCTTGCTTTCCAAAGCAATGGCCTGCAGGATATCCAGCATTTTCGGCAGGTTATCGGTGAGGCATTTGCCTTTGGTGGAGAAGTAAATTTTATAATCATCCGTAGATTCTGCTTCGGTGAAGGCGCGTACGGCGAACGCAATGCCACCGGTATACATGATGGCGTTGGTTGCCAGCTCCTGATAGCTGTAGCGCTCGGTGTTGAACTTGCCCATGATATCTGTGAGCAGATAGCACAGAGGCAGCTTTTCGGCTTTCATATCGGTAATATCAAAATAGAAGCTGGTATAAGCGATTTTATTGGTGTTGCGCGGAAGATACAGCAAATGGCTTGCGCCCAGCTCTTCCTCCTGCGTTTCAATTTTCTCTACCTCCTGCCTGATGTCGCTGCGCTTCAGTACAGGGATGGTTGCGCGTGCTTCCTCACTGTCGGGAGTAGCCTGCAGACGGTGCAGCTCGGCGCATTCGTCGATATGCTGCTGCAGCTCCTCCTGGCTCATGGTTGCCTTGATAGCGCTCATCTTGGCAGCAGCGGCCTCCTGGTCTGTTTCCTCCTTGCCGGGCTGCGGCAGCAAGGTTACCAGCACCTTATGGGTGTTGCCCAACAGATAGTTTTCGATAATGCTTTCGTAATAGTTGGTTTTCAGGCCCTCGCGCAGAGCTGCCAGATATTTGTTATAGCACAGGCCCTCAATCGGATTGCCGTCATACAGCCAGTTATCCATAACGCCGATGCCAAGAATCAGTCCCTTGGGATAGCCGCCGAAATCTGCCTCACGCAGCTTGAATTCCATAGAGTTGATGTTAGCCTCCAGCAGCTTTTTATCAATACCGTTGATGGTAATGTCCTGCAGTGTTTTATAGATAACGCTGATAAATTTATCGCGCAGCTCCTTCTCACTGCCGCTGGCACGGATAGAAAATACCGGCTGATACATGCTTGAGGTATAGCTGCCGTTGATAATCTGGCCTACGCCTGCGTCCATCAGTGCACGGCGCAGTGCGGAGGATTCGCTGTCCAGCAGGGTGCTTTTCAGCAGGCTCAGAGCCATGCTGGTCTGCAGGTCGCTTGCCTTGCCTGTTACGATAGAAAGCTCGTGATATGTTTTGGCAGTGCAGTCCTCCTCTGCCCCAACCGGATAAAAGGCTTCGATATCCGCAGTACGCATCAGTGGCTGCTGCTCTGCGATGTAGGAATCAACAGTACCCATCTTTTCGAAGCTGCTCAGATATTCGCTGTCGAGATATTCCAAAGTAGCGTCGATATCCATATCGCCGTATAAATAGATATAGCTGTTTTCCGGGCTGTAATAGGTTTTGTGGAACTGCTCGAATTTTTCCTGAGTCAGCTGCGGAATAGCGTCTGGATAGCCGCCGGATTCAAAGCGGTAGCAGTTATCGGGGAACAAAGCCTTCAGCGCTTCGTTTTCCAGATATGCGTCCGGCGAAGAATATACGCCCTTCATTTCGTTATAAACAACGCCGTTGTAGCTCAGCTCGCCGTCGAGGCTGTCCAGATTATAATGCCAGCCCTCCTGACGCAGGGTGTATTTGTTCTGGTAGAAGGACGGATAGAATACAGCGTCCAGATAGACGTCCATCAGGTTATGGAAGTCCTTATCGTTGCGGCTGGCAACGGGATACATGGTCTTATCCGGGAAGGTCATAGCGTTCAAAAAGGTGTTCAGAGAACCCTTGACGAGGTCTACGAAAGGCTCCTTTAAGGGATATTTGCGGGAGCCGCAGAGAGAGGAATGCTCCAGAATATGTGCTACACCTGTATCATCTGCAGGCGGAGTCCTGAAGGAAATAGAAAAAACCTTGTTATCGTCATCGTTAGCAAGGTACAAAAGGCGTGCGCCGCTTTTGATATGCTCCAGGATATAAGCCTGAGAGCTGATTTCATCTACAAATTGTGCTTGTAAAACCTTAAAGCCGTGGTATACGGCATTTATTGCTAAAGTCATTGTTGCCTCCTAAAAATTTACACTATGGTATTTATTATAACATATTTGCATATCTATTGTCTGAAATTCTTGTAAAAACAGTTAGCTGTTGCTAAAAAAGATTATCTCCTTGCCAAAAGCGCTGTTCTTGCCTATAATAATTAGTAGAATAGTCAGAATCTGGAGGGAGTATTCATGGAAGAAGCACGCTTTACACTGCGCATTCATCCTATTATTATGAATAAGATGAAGCATTTGGCAAAGATAAATGGCCGTTCAGTAAATAAGGAAATCGAACAGATTTTGAAATGGGTTATTGATGATTATGAGCGCCAATACGGCAAAATTGAGCTGACCAAGGCGGAAATGCCGGGCTTCAGCACAGGCGCAACGGTTAAGGAAGCGCCTGAGCAGCCTATGGAAATGCTCTTCGGTTTGGATAATAAAAGCAAAAAATAATATGTAGGCTCCCCTGCCCTACGCTATACAAATAATTAAGGCACTACTGCGCTCACAGTAGTGCCTTTAGTGTTTATGCTTATTTTGCTATTGCGTGCTCCTTCAGCTCCAGCTTTTGCTTTTCTTCTACCTCTTTGATGCGGCAGCTGGCGAAAATAGAACCGGAAACGTTATGCCATACGCTGAAGATAGCGCCCGGAAGCGTGGCCAGCGGATTAGCGGCGAAGTTTGCCGTTGCCAGAGCAAGCGCCAGACCGCTGTTTTGCATTGCAACTTCGATAGCAATAGAAGTTTCCTTAGCGTAGGATACCTTCATCAGACGCGCCATGCCCAGGCCCAGTGCCATACCGATGCCGTTGTGCAGGACAACTGCCAGCATTACGATCAGACCGCAGCTCATCAGCTTAGCAGCGTTGACAGCAACGATACCATCGATAATGGTTACAATCGCTACAACGGAAACCAACGGCAGAATACCGCCCAGCTTGACGATGGTTTCGTGGAAAAGGCTGTTTAAGATGATACCTGCAAGCACAGGCAGCAGCACAATCTTCACTACGGAAAGTACCATAGCCATAAAGCTCACCTCAACCCAGGAACCTGCCAGCATGTACACCAGCACAGGTGTTACCAACGGTGCAATCAGAGTCGAAGTGATGGTCATGCCAACGGATAAGGGAACGTCACCCTTAGCGATGTAGGCAATAACGTTGCTGGCAGTACCGCCGGGGCAGCAGCCTACGAGGATAACGCCCAGAGCGATATCAGTATCAAGATTCATCACTACAGCCAGAAAATAGGCTGCCAGGGGCATGATGGTGTATTGCAGGATACAGCCGGAAATAACCTCCTTAGGTCGGGAAAAGACGATTTGGAAGTCCTCGCGCTTGATGGTCAGGCCCATTCCGAACATTGCCGTGCCCAGGAAGAGAGCGGTATACTGCGGAATCCACATGAATTTCTGCGGATGGGTAAAGGCAATCGCAGAGGTGATTAAAATCACGACGGCGATGTACTTGGATAACAATCCGCTTACCTTGCCAATGATGTTTAAAACGCTGTTTTGCTCGTTCATATTAAATTGCCTCCTTACATGTATGCTGCCCTGGGGCAGTCACGCTGTTAATTGCCTCGAGCAGAAGCAATTACATGGGTATTGTACCACAAAAAGGAGGAAAAATCCATGCCCAGCTTAAAGTATCAGCAGGCCTCCAGCAGGTGCGACACCTTCACCTGCAGCTTATCGGCGATGCGGAATACCAGATCCATACTCGGGCGTGCGCTGCCGTGCTCGATTTTGCTCAAATACTGCGGAGTAATGCCTATCTGCTCTGCGAGCATTCCCTGCCCCAGCTCCTGCATGATTCTGTAATAACGTATTTTTCTGCCCATTTCTACATACTTTTCGCAATACATATATCATCCACTCCTCTACTTCTTACTGATTATAGCTTACAGTATTTCCGGCATTTCTTCATGTAAAAAAAGGTGCGAGCTCTATTTTTACATGCTTTTACATCTGCGGCTCGTGCTTGCAAAATTCATCTGCCTTGATACTGAGCATGAATGAAAACGCAACACTGCAGTAAATTTACACCTGTTACTTTTCCATTTTTTTTAGCATAGTCTTATTATAAAAAATAGGATAGCCAGAGATTGGCTATCCTAAAAAATTTTTTGAGAAATTTTTAGATATTTTTTGCGAAAATGAATTTTGCACTTAATTTACCGGTATTTCCTGTCTGGAAATAACCTCAATCAGCTCGCCTTGGCTTTTAAGCCAGATATCAATGCCCTTGCCGAAAACCTCCGCTTCGATAAGTGTGCCGTTTTCGCTCTCCTCTACTACCTTTGCTGTAGGCAGGCGGTCAAGGATGTACTCGTAGCTGCCACCCTTAAACAGGAAGCGCAGGCGCTGCAGATGGCCGCCGTACATAAACTGGATGCGCTTACGGAATTCGCCCTCCTCAAAGCGTTTGGAATACGGAACGGCAAAATGCGTTTCGGTGACGCTAAAGCTGTTGATTCTGTCGATGCGGTAGATAGTCGGGAAGGGATCGTTTTCTATCTCGAATTTGAGCTCCTCCTTCTCCTTGGGCACAATGAAGCCTGCCAGATAAAAGTAAAATTCGGAGAACATGATGCCTACGGGCTGCAGTCTGCGCTGCACCAGCACACCGTCGGTACGGCGGTAGTTGATAATTATTTCCAGATGCTCATGCACAGCGCCGCTAAGCTCCCACATTTTCTTCAGGAACTTATCCTTGTGCTGCGGTTCTACATAAAGCAGCTTTTCGTTGCCTATAAGCTCGCTCACACGCTGCTGCTCCGTTTTAGGGATACAGCAGTCAATCAGCTTATCAATAATCGGATACAGCTCATTTTTGGTGAACGCCCTGCTCTCTAGCAGTATTTTGAGCGTGGCGAAAACCTCCTCGTTGGACAGCAGATTGCGTGAGGGCGGTACAAGCTGGTAAGCGCCGAGCTTCTGGTTGTAGACCAAATCCTGCACCAGGCCTGATGCTTCATTCTGCTCATGTAAAAAGGACCGCAGGTCTTCTATGTCGCGCTGAATAGAGCGTAAGGAGCAGCCGAAGCGTTGGGCCTCCTCCTTCTTGTAGAGCATTTTGCCGTCTACCAGGCGCGAATACATATAGAGCAAACGATCCTTTGCGATGCGTAAATCTGTCATTATTAGTTCCTCCCTGCCATGAAATTTGCAAAGCGGCTGATGTAAGAAAATCTCTTTAAGCTTATTATAGCACAATCATTCTCTTAAGCAAACGTTTTGCCACCGGCTATAAGCAAATTTTACCATAGCGGGAGGACACATATTGTCTTTCTCTGAAAATATTTTTGGCTTTTTTATTTATTTTAGAGATAACAGGCTAAAAATTACGCCTGTTCAGTTTTAAGCGTGGGCAGAAAGCCGTCCAGTGCTTCCAAAGCGCGTGCTGCAATCTGAGCGTTCTTTTCTCTCTTCTTGCGGATGCGTACAGTGAGCGGCGGAATGAGGCCGAAGTTGATGTTCATCGGCTGAAAGTTTTCAATCGTCGGATTGCTGATGTAGTTGGCCAGTGCTCCGTGCGCAGTTACTTCGGGGAATTCTACCTCCGACAGCTCCAATACCGCTCTTGCAGCAGCTAAACCGGCCATCAGTCCGGAGGCTGCCGACTCGACGTAGCCTTCTACGCCTGTCATCTGTCCGGCAAAGTAGAAGCGCTTGTTGCAGCGCAGGTTGAAGTGCTTATCCAGCAGCTGCGGCGAATTCAGGTAGGTGTTTTTGTGCATAACGCCGAAACGGACGAACTCTGCGTTCTCCAGACCGGGAATCATGCCGAAAACACGTCTTTGCTCCGGCCATTTGAGATGTGTCTGGAAGCCTACCAGATTATAAAGGGAGGCAGCGGCGTTATCCTGACGCAGCTGCACTACTGCGTAGGCTTCCTTGCCGTTACGCGGGTCAATGAGGCCTACAGGCTTCAGCGGACCGAAGCGCATGGTGTCCTCGCCTCTGGCTGCCATTTCCTCGATAGGCATGCAGGCTTCGAATACGTCATGCTCAAAATCCTTTACGGGAGCACTTTCCGCATTGCAGAGAGCTTCCCAGAACGCGATATATTCCTCCTTTGTATAGAAGGGGCAGTTGAGGTAGTCGGCGCCGCCCTTGTCGTAGCGGGACGCACGGTAAACCTTGTCATAGTCCAGGGAATCGGCGGTAACAATCGGTGCTGCGGCATCAAAGAAGTGCAGATAATCAGACTTCAAGAGCTTTTTGATGTCGTCAAAAAGCGCAGCGCTGGTCAGCGGACCGCTGGCTACGATGACAGTGCCTTCCAGGCTTTCCAGGTAGGTCACCTCTTCGTGGATAACGGTAACAAGCGGATTGGTCTTTACCGCTTCGGTTACGGCAGCGGCAAAGCCGTCGCGGTCAACAGCCAGAGCGCCGCCGGCAGGCACCTGATGCTCGTCAGCCTTTTCCATGATGAGGGAGCCTAAACGGCGCATTTCCTCTTTGAGCAGGCCGACTGCGTTTTCGATATTGCCTGCGCGCAGGGAGTTGCTGCAGACAAGCTCGGCAAAATATGCGGTTTTATGTGCTTCGTCACTTTTTACAGGACGCATTTCGTGCAGGATTACAGGGATACCGTGGCGTGTGAGCTGGGTAACGGCTTCGCAGCCTGCCAGGCCCGCACCGATTACGTGTACAGGAGAGATAGTCATTTATTCGTTGCTGCCTTTCTTAGTTGTAGTAGTTTTTTTAGTTGCGGTTGTTTTCTTTGCAGTAGCGGTTTTTTTGGCGGTAGTTGTTTTAGTAGCGGTAGTCTTTTTTGCTGCAGTGGTTTTCTTAGCGGTAGTCTTTTTTGCCGCCGTAGTTTTCTTGGCTGCGGTGGTTTTAGTTGCGGTTGTTTTAGCTTCCGTAGTCTTTGCTGCAGCTGTTTTTGAAGCATATACCGGTCTTGCCTTGGAGCATTCCGGGTTGCTGCAGAACTTGCGCTTGCTGCCGTTACGTTCTACGTGCTCTACCATCATATGCTTGCATTCCGGACATTCCTCGTTGAGCGGTTTATCCCAAGTGGTGTAATCGCAGTCGGGATATCTTTCGCAGCCATAGAATACCTTGCCGGTCTTGCTCTTGCGTTCAAGGATATCGGCGCCGCACTTAGGACATTTAACACCAATCGGGTGCAGAATGGGTTTGGTATTGCGGCATTTGGGGAAGTTTGGGCAAGCCAGGAACTTGCCGAAGCGTCCCTCGCGGATAACCATCATGGTGCCGTCGTTGCACTTGTCGCAGGGAACGTCGGATACCTCGAGCGGGATTTCGACGATAGGAATTGCCACGCCTGCGTGGTCCAGATCCTTTTTGAAGGGACCGTAGAATTCGCTGAGGACCTCGTCCTTAGTGTGCTTCTTCTCAGCAACCTCATCCAGCTTTTCTTCCATCTGGGCAGTGAAGCTGATGTTGATAAGTCCCTTAAAATATTCGGTGAGCATATCCACGGTCATAATGCCAAGCTCGGTAACAAGCAGCTTTTTGGCATCCTTAACAACGTAACCGCGGGTAAGCAGTGTAACGATGGTAGGTGCAAAGGTGCTGGGGCGACCGATGCCCTTCTCCTCCAGCTCCTTGATGAGCGTTGCTTCGGTGAAGTGCGCAGGCGGCTCGGTGAAGTGCTGTTCTGCCGGCATGAGCTTGTAAAGCAGCAGCTTGCTGCCGGGTTCAATATAAGGAACCTTGGAGTCCTTTTCTTTATCGTCATATTTGCTGTGCAGCTGCAAGAAGCCCGGGAATTTCAGCACGGAGCCTGTTGCGCGCAGCTGGTAATCAGCAGCATCAATCGTCAGGGTGGTAACGTCATAAACAGCATCCGTCATCTGGCTGGCAACAACGCGGTTCCAGATGAGCGTATACAGCTTCAGCTGGTCGTTAGTGAGGTGCTCCTGCATCTCGGCCGGGGTACGCATGACGCTGGTCGGACGAATCGCCTCATGCGCGTCCTGAGCGTTCTTTTTAGTGCTGTAATGGTTGGCCTTGGCCGGGCAGAATTCGCTGCCGAAGTTTTGCTTGATATAGTCGCGGATTTCATCAACGGCTACGTCTGCCAGACGCACGGAGTCGGTTCTCATGTAGGTAATAAGGCCGACGGAGGTTTTGCCCAGCGATACGCCTTCATAAAGCTGCTGTGCGAGCATCATGGTTTTTTTGGCGCTGAAGTTGAGCTTTTTGTTGGCCTCCTGCTGCATGGCAGAGGTAGTAAACGGCGGTACGGGGTGACGCTTGCGTTCTTTTTTTACTGCGTCGCTCACGATGTAATCAGCCTTGGAGAGTGCTTCCTCCGCTGCTCTCGCCTCCTGCTCGTTGTGCAGCTCCAGCTTTTTGCCCTTGTATTTTACTGCTTCCGCTTCAAAGAGCTGGCCCTTGCTGCCTTCACGCAGCTTGGCGCTGAGTGTCCAGTATTCTACCGGCACGAAATCTTCGATTTCACGGTCGCGGTCGGCAACAATTTTGGTAGCAACGGATTGTACGCGGCCGGCGCTCAGGCCCTTGCGGATTTTACGCCAGAGCAGCGGGCTGAGCTGATAGCCTACGATGCGGTCTAAAATACGGCGTGCCTGCTGTGCATCAACCATATCCATGTCAATGCAGCGCGGATGCTTGATAGCGTCCTTAACAGCGGCAGCGGTAATTTCATGAAATTCGATACGGCAGGCAGATGTCGGGTCGATGCCCAGAATAAATGCCAGATGCCAGCTGATTGCTTCACCCTCGCGGTCAGGGTCAGTTGCCAGTAAAACTTTGTCGGCTTTTTTGGCTTCAGTCTTCAGGGATTTAATTAAATCGCCCTTGCCGCGGATATTGATATATTTCGGCTCAAATTCGTTTGCATGCTCCTCGTCCGGCAGAAAGGTTACACCCAGGGTGCTTTTCGGCAGGTCGCGCAGATGTCCCATTGAAGCCTTTACTGTATAGTTTTTACCTAAAAATTTTTCGATAGTCTTGGATTTCGTAGGTGATTCCACGATAACCAGAGTCTTTGCCATTTATGTTCCTCCTACTTTCGGTAGTAACGCTGCGCCTGGTCTGTAGCCACCAGTCCGGCGGCCTGCAGGTCAAGCAGCTCCATGCTCACGGCAGCAAAAGCGGCTCCGCTCTGCTCCGTCAGCTTTTCTAAAGAAAGCGCTCCTGCCTGCAAAAGTGCCAGCAGCTTCGCTCCTAATTCCGTTGTGACAGGTGCGGGCGCAGGCTTTGGCTCCTGCGGCGCGCAGTCAAATATACTCGGCTGGGTTATGCGGCGGTTCATTGCCTGCTGCCAGCTTCTTTTATCGTCTAAAATATCCTGTGGCATATCCACCAGCTTGGCACCGGTGCGGATAAGCTCGTGACAGCCAATGCTGCTGCCGTCGAAAATATTCCCCGGTACGCAATATACCTCGCGTCCCTCATCTGCAGCGATGTTCGCCGTAATTACAGCGCCGCTGCGCTTGCCTGCCTCTGCTACCAGCACGGCTTGCGACAGACCGACGATGATGCGGTTGCGCGCAGGAAAATTGGTCGCTGCAGGCGGAACTCCCGGCGGATATTCCGTCACCAATGCGCCATGCTCGGCAATGCGGGCAAACAGCTTGGCGTTTTCGGACGGATAGACAATATCCAGACCGCAGCCAAGCACTGCCACCGTCGTCCCTCCGGCCTGCAAGCAGGCCTCGTGCGCCGCCGTATCAATGCCCTTGGCACCGCCGCTGATAATTGGTATGCCCTCGCGCGTCATCGCCTGCGCAAAGCAGGCAGCAGCACGCACACCGTATTCCGTGCAGCGACGTGAGCCGACGATGGCCAAAGCATAATTTGCCTGCGGCAGATCGCCCTTGACGTAGAGCACCAAAGGCTTGTCGCTCAGGTTTTGCAGGCTCTGCGGATAGTCAGTTCCGGTATAGGCCAGTATCTGCACGCCGTTATGACGGCAGAAGTAATCCAACCTTTGCGGCAGACGCGCATCACGGTTGCTGATAAAGTTTTGCACTGCGCGCGGCGTACAAAGCCCTGTTGCCGCAAGCGTGGCGGCGCTCGCTTCAAAGACAGCGCGGGCACTGCCCAAAGCGTTAATCAGATCAGGTATTCTGCTGCGTCCCAGACCGGGGACAACAGCGCAGACAGCGGCAAGATATAAGGTATCCATAAGGTCACACTCCTCCTGTAATACATACATTATTATGCAGTCAGAGCGGAACTTCATGCCACAGCCTTCATAATATGCGATTTTCTTACATTATAATGATGAAATTCGTATTGGTCAAGTAAATTAATTATACATATAGAAGAAATTATCAGCAAATTGTCCGTAAAATGTCGCACAAAATCTTCTGCAAGGTGCGCCGGAATCGCCTTGCAGACAGCAAAAAGGACTCCCTCATACGAAGGAGTCCGAAAATTATTTTTGCAGTCTTTGCATAACGTAGTCAACAATCTGCTGTGCTGCCAGCGGATGCGCATGTTCGCCGCAGGTTGCTGCCTCACGCGGGCTTACCGTGCTGTTTTTGATGTGCTGCACCAGCTCGTCGGTAGAGCGTGCCACCAGAGCGCCGCAATACTGCTGCAGGAAGGCGGCGTTGCCCTCCTCCTGCCCCGGAAGCGGTTTGTAGATCAAAAGGTCCAGTCCGCTCACCAGCACTTCAGCAGAGGTTAAACCGCCGGCCTTGGTGATAATCATATCCGCACCTGCCATGAGCTGCGGTACGTCCTCACGGAAGCCGCAGATTTCGGCCGTTGCGCCGTATTTGGCTTGCAGCTGTGCCGCCAACGTCTCGTTGTGGCCTGTGACAGCAACAACGCGCAGGTTTTTCAGAGAGGCGCGCTGCAGTGCCGCAATAATTTCTGCCATCGGCAGCAGGCCCTCGCCCCCGCCCATCAAAAGGCAAACGCGTTCGTTTTCGTCCCAGCCGAAGAACTCGCGGCATTTCTGCTTGTCGTGCTTAATCATAAACTGCTGGCGCACGGGAATGCCCGTAGCCTGAATGTCGGCAGTAGTAGTGAGCTTGTCACGCAGCAGCTCGTCGGCGATAAAGTACGTATCCACGCCATCGCAAACCCACCAGCGGTGAATCGTAAAGTCGGTCACTACGGCGCCGAGCCAAAGGTCAGGATGCTGCTTTTTGTAATACCCGATAATACCTGCGGGTGTAGCGTGCGTGGCGATTACCGCGTCAGGCTGCACACTGCGCAGGTAGCTGCCGCCTAAAGCTGCCAGCAGGCGGTTTAACAGTTCACGCAGCCATAAGGAGCCGCCCTGCTTATTGCCCCAGCTATAGGCCAGCTTGTAAAGCCAGGGGCAGCATTTTAAAATCCACAGGTAGGTGCCTAAAAAGGCCTTGCCCAGAAACTGCGGGAAGAAGTCGAAGATGTTGCCGTGGATGACCTCAACCTCCGGACGGTCGGCGAAGGCCTGCTCCAACGCTTCGGCTGCCAGTCTGTGTCCGGAGCCTATGGGTGCCGAAAGCAGGAGCACAGTATATTTTTTTCGTGTTTCGTGCATATGTATCACCATCTATATTGTATCGGAAATATAGCTAATCGGAATTTTTTTGCGAAAAAGGCTTGCTATCATAGCCTTTATATTGTATCATATTTTTAACTACAATCAATAGTTAATGTTCTCGCAAAGAGTAAAATTCGTGAGAAATTTTTGGGAGGCTCATCAAATGACTACAAGAAGACCTGTTGAAAGCTTTAGCTTTCCTGTAGAAAAAATTAAAGAAGGTTATTATACTGATGCATATTTTATGCGTTCCGAAGAGATTTTAAACGGTGATAATTACCATCCGCGCGTGCTGATGCAGGTGTTCGCCCGTGACCATGTTGTTGTTTGCGGTACTGACGAGGTCATTGCTCTGATCCGTCAATGCGCTTTCCATCCGGAAACTATCGAAATTCATTCCCTGCGTGACGGCGAAGAGGTTGATGAATGGGAAACCGTTATGACTATCGAAGGCGATTATGCTGACTTTGCGCATCTGGAAACCATCTATCTGGGCATTCTGGCACGCCAGAGCCGCATTGCTACCAATGTTCGCCGCGTAGTTAAGGCTGCCAACGGCAAGCCGGTGCTTTTCTTCCCTGCACGCTATGATATTTACCAGACTCAGGAATCCGACGGCTATGCAGCTTTGGTTGGCGGCATCCACGGCTTCTCTACCGATGCCAACGCACTGGCAGCAGGCGGCAAGGGCTTGGGCACTATCCCCCATGCATTGATTGCTTCCTATAAGGGTGACACTGTTGCTGCTACCGAAGCATTCGATAAATATGTTGACCCGTCTATCGCACGTATCGCTCTGGTTGACTTTGACAACGACTGCGTAAATACTTCTCTGGCTGTGGCTCGCAAGCTGGGCAAAAAGCTCGCAGGTGTGCGTCTGGATACCTCCGGCAGCATGGTTGACAAGAGCCTGTGGACTCAAATCGGTACCTTTAAGCCTACCGGCGTTTGCAAGGAGCTTGTTTGCAATGTTCGTCGTGCGCTGGATGTCGAAGGCTTCAACCACGTTAAGATTATCGCTTCCGGCGGCTTTGACGCTGAGCGCGTAGCAGCGTTTGAGGAAATGGGCGTACCGGTTGATACCTATGCAGTAGGTTCTTCCTTCTTCGACGGCAACATCAACTACACTGCTGATATCGTTAAGGTTGACGGTAAGGATTGCGCTAAGGCCGGCCGCAAATACAATCCTAACCCCAAAATGGAGCTTGTGAAATAATTTGCAACAATGAGGTTGCAGTGCGAAAGTGCTGCAGCCTTTTTTGATATCTAAAAGAAGGAGATATTGGAAGTACAAAGAATTTTTACTACGTGAAACAAAATGTCCCTTCAGTCAGGAAAAATTACGGTCACTCATTTCGTGTGGAACCAAGACGAAGCGGCGCAAAACTCGCGCGAAGCCAAGAGATATTGCAATATGAGTTTGCATAGCGCTCAGACATTGCGCCCCTTAGCGGTTCGTGTCAAGCCAATCAGCTACGCTCTGTGAGCTTGCTTCTTGGGACACTATCGCATGGCGCCCATAAACCAATCAGCATCGTCCTACGGACTTGCTTCTTGGATGCGCCCGCATGTGGTTCCAGACACTCATTCGCTGTAATTTTTATTCCCTGCACGACATTCCATTCCCCTATTCATAAATCTTAGCTTTGATACACCATGTGATTATCACAATTTCATACATATACAAAGGAGAACCCACCATGTCATTGAATACAACTCCCGCTGCCGAGCGTATCCACATCGGTATTTTCGGTAAGCGTAACGCCGGCAAGTCTAGCCTGATTAACGCCATCACCAGTCAGGAGCTTGCCATTGTTAGCGAACAAAAGGGTACTACGACCGACCCTGTATATAAGGCTATGGAGCTTTTGCCACTCGGCCCCGTAATGATTATCGACACCCCTGGCCTCGACGATGAGGGTGAGCTGGGTGCGCAGCGCATAGCCAAGGCTCAGCAGGTGCTTAATAAGTGCGACATAGCTCTGCTCGTTGTAGATGCCAGCGTAGGCCTCAGCGAAGCGGATAAAGCGCTGTGGCAGCAGCTGCAGGCAAAAAAGCTGCCATCTATCCTCGTGCTGAACAAGGTAGAGCTTTTGGACGAAATGCGCCAGGCACTGCTCACCATGGAGGCCATGAAGCTCACGAAGCAATGCTTCCTCGTCAGCGCCCTTGCCAACCGCAACATCAACGAGCTGAAGGAGGCTATCGCCGCTCTGCGCCCGCGGGAGGTAGAACGCCAGCTGCTTGGTGATTTAATCAAGCCCTGCGACATCGTAGTGCTCGTAACGCCGATTGACAGCGCCGCCCCCAAGGGCAGGCTCATCCTGCCGCAGCAGCAGGTACTGCGCAACGTGCTCGATAACAAGGGCATAGCCGTAACCGTACAGGAAAGCGAGCTGGCGGAAGCACTGGCACGCCTTGCCTTCCCGCCAAAGCTCGTCATAACCGACAGCCAGGCCTTCGGCGCAGTCAGCAAAATTGTGCCGCCCACCATTCCGCTCACCTCCTTCTCCATCCTCATGGCGCGCTACAAGGGCACGCTCAGCTCAGCCGTAGAGGCAGTGCGTGTGCTCGATACAGTGCAGGATGGCGATAAGGTGCTCATCAGCGAGGGCTGCACACACCACCGCCAATGTCAGGACATAGGCACAGTAAAGCTTCCCGGCTGGATTCGCAGCTTCACCAAAGCGGAGCCTGAATTCTGCTTCAGCAGCGGCACGGAATTCCCCGCTGACTTGTCACAATATAAGCTTGTAGTGCATTGCGGCGGCTGCATGCTCAACGAACGCGAAATGCAAAGCCGCAGCGAGCGTGCTGCAGCGCAGAACGTCCCCATGACCAACTATGGCATTGCCATTGCCTATATGCACGGCATTTTAAAGCGCAGCGTCGCTCCCCTGCCGGATATCGCCAAGCTGCTGGAGTAAAGCAGCTGAACAGGAGAAAGTGAGGGTATGAACCATGCACAGCTTTTTATATTATTACCTGATCTTCATCAACTGCACAGCCTTTGTCGTCTACGGTGCTGATAAAGCCTTCGCCAAGCTGCACAGCTGGCGTGTGCCGGAAATAGTGCTGCTGCTTTTGGCAGCGCTCGGCGGCAGCGCAGGCGCATTTATTGCCATGCAGCTTTTCCGTCACAAGACACAGCATTTGAAGTTCATCTTCGGCGTACCGCTCATCTTCTTCCTGCAGGTGGCACTCATCAGCTATTTTTTCTATAAGGGCTGAGCGCTCTCTAAAAACCGTACAAAACCGTACAACCCCTTGCTGCATGCGGCTTTGGGGCTGTACGGTTTTTGTGTTGCACTTATAACTCCGCAATCTTCGGCGGATACTTTTCTTCAAAAGCTCGCAATACACCAAGCAGTCTTTCGTCCAGATAGCTCATTCCCTGCTCCCGTAGTTTTTGCGGAATGCCGTAGTAGCATTCTGCTACCGCCCCGGTAATTGCTGCCAGTGTGTCGCTGTCACCGCCGATAGAAATAGCATTACGGATAGCATCTTCATAGCTTGTCGACTCAAAGAAGGCCATCAATGCCTGCGGTACGGTATTCTGGCAGATTTCATTGAACATATAGGAATCTCGGATGCTGTCGAGCGTAAAATCCATAGGATAATAGTTGGCATCAATATAATCCTTGATGGCTCGTATATCTGCGCCCTGCTTGGCCATAAATGCTGCCACAGCAGTTGCCTCCGCTCCCTTGATGCCCTCCGGATGGTTGTGCGTCACGTCCGTCACCATCAGCGAAAGCTGTTTGACCTGTTCCATGTTATTCGCAGCATAGACAACACCGCTCACGCGCATTGCCGAACCATTGCCATAGCTGTTATAAGGCTGCGGGTCGCCAAAATAAAGCCAGCAGGAAAAGGTTCTGCCATAACCGGCATCAGGATATGCCTCACCAAAAGCACGCATTTTTGCTACAGCCTGCTCGCGCAAATCGCTGAAATCAGGCTTGCTCTCCAAAAGCGCCTCACATAACGCCAAAGACATTACGCTGTCATCTGTGAAAAAGCAGTCATTGGTAAAAAACTCAAAATCCTTCGCTTTGTAATTATCCCATTCAAAACGTGAACCGACGATATCGCCAATAATTGCACCTAGCATTGTATACGCCTCCACTCATTTGTTATATGTATATTATAGCATAATCGTCTAAACCGTACACTATGACAAAAACCGTACATGCGCAAAGCCTTGCCACGCCTGCGTTTGTACGGTTTGTACAGTTTTGTACGGTTTTTGAGAATAGCCAAAATATACATATAAACATACAGAAACGCTCTGCCAACCTTGCGGTCAGCAGAGCGTTTTATTGTGTCGTTATTAAGCCTCAGCTTATTTGAAGTAGCTTACGCCGGACAGGAAAATCTTCTGATCCTTATCGCCCGCAATATTGCGGAAGAGGCCAGGAGCAAAGCGCTCGCTGTGGCCCATCTTGCCGAGGATACGTCCGTCGGGGCTGGTGATGCCTTCGATAGCATACAGGCTGCCGTTGGGGTTGAACGGAGTATTCATGGTAGGTACGCCCTGAGCATTTACATACTGGGTAGCAACCTGGCCGTTAGCAAACAGCTCTTTAATAGCGCTTTCCGGAGCGTAGAAGCGGCCTTCGCCGTGAGATACGGCAACTGCATGCTCTTCGCCAGGCTCGCACAGGCTGAACCACGGAGATTTGTTGGAAACAACTCTGGTGGTAACAATCTGGGAAATATGACGGCCGATATTGTTGAAGGTCAGAGTCGGTGCATCACTGGTCATGTCGCGGATATCGCCGTACGGAACGAGGCCGAGCTTAATCAGTGCCTGGAAGCCGTTGCAGATACCCAGCATCAGGCCATCGCGGTTCTCTAAGAGGTCGCTGATTGCTTCCTTGATGCGCGGGTTGCGGAACATGGTAGCGATGAACTTGCCGCTGCCGTCAGGCTCGTCACCGGCGCTGAAGCCACCGGGGATCATCACGATCTGGGAGTTGTTGATATATTTAACCATTGCTTCTACGGATTCTTCGATAGCAGCAGCGGTAAGGTTGCGTACGATGAAGGTGTTAGCTTCGGCACCTGCAGCTTCAAAAGCACGGGCGCTGTCGTATTCGCAGTTGTTGCCGGGGAATACGGGAATGAATACGCGCGGTTTAGCGATATTCACCGGAGCGGTGAGCGTCAGCTCGCTCTTGTACAGCGGCATAGCGATGTCAGCAGGCTCTTCTGCCTTCGGAGTGCCGTCCGGGAAAATTCCCAGCAGCGGCTCGCGGTATGCGGCAAAGGCTTTCTCAGCGTCAATCTTGGTGTCGTTGATGGTGATGCCTGCTTCGGCAGTGGTGTGGCCGAGCAGCATGTAATCAAGGCCTTCGAACAGCTCTTCCGGTTCTACGCCGGCTGCCAGCTCGAGGACCATGCCGCCGGGCTGCAGAGTGAAGAGGCTGTCGGTATCGTGGAACGGTTTGATGAATTCAAAGCCAAGCTCGTTGCCCAGGCTCATGGTGGTTACCAGTGCAGCTACGCCACCCTCTTTGACTGCGGCAGCAGCAGCAATCTTGCCTGCTTCCATAGCCTTGTTTACAGCGGTCAGGTTTTTCTTCAGCGCTGCAAAATCCAGAACTTCTGCACTGTTGCGCGGGCAGGACAGGAAGATTACCTTGTCGCCTGCTGCCTTGAAGTCGGCAGATACAGCCTTGTTGCCGTCGATTACGCCTACAGCGAAGGAAACGAGTGTCGGCGGAACGGTTTTGTCCATGAAGGTACCGCTCATGCTGTCTTTGCCGCCGATTGCCGGCAGGTCCAGAGCATCAAGTGTGGTGAAAGCGCCCAGCAGTGCGCTGAACGGCTGGCCCCAGCTGTTGGCATCATGCAGCTTGGGGAAGTACTCTTGCAGAGTCAGGCGCAGCTTAGCGGGATCAGCACCCAATGCTACCGCGCGAACTACAGATTCGGTTACAGCGTACATTGCGCCGTGGAACGGGCTCCAGCAGGCAACGTTCGGGTTATAGCCGCAGGCCATTACGCTGGCTGCGGTGGTGTTGCCGTGCAGCACAGGAATGCGGCCTACCATGCCCTCGCTCGGAGTGAGCTGGGTTTTGCCGCCGAACGGCATCATTACGGTGCCGCGGCCGATGGTGCTGTCAAAGCGCTCGGACAGGCCCTTTTCGCTGCAGACATTCAGACGGCCGAGGTTAGCCAGCCATGCAGCCTCCAGGTCAGCAGCAGAGGTTACTTCAGCAGGAACCTGTTCGAATACGTTGTCCTCTTTCTCTTCGCTTACTACGATATTGGTGTGCTGTGCAACGCCGTTGGTATCGAGGAAAGCGCGGGACAGGTCAACAATTTTATCGCCACGCCAGAACATAACCAGGCGCGGTTCTTCGGTAACGTCGGCAACAACAGTTGCTTCCAGGTTTTCTTCGTCAGCATATTTGATGAAGGCATCGCGGTCAGCGGCAGCGATAACAACAGCCATACGCTCCTGAGATTCGGAGATAGCCAGCTCGGTGCCGTCAAGGCCTTCGTATTTCTTGGGAACCTTGTCGAGGTCAATAACAAGACCGTCGGTCAGCTCGCCGATAGCAACGGATACACCGCCTGCACCGAAGTCGTTGCAGCGTTTGATCATTGCAGTTACGGCAGGGTTGCGGAACAAACGTTGGATTTTGCGTTCGGTCGGAGGATTGCCCTTCTGTACCTCTGCGCCGCAGCTCATGAGGGAGTCAACGGTGTGCTCCTTGGAGGAACCGGTTGCACCGCCGCAGCCGTCACGGCCGGTTTTGCCGCCCAACAGCACTACGATATCGCCGGCAGCGGGACGCTCACGGCGAACTGCGCTACGGGGAGCAGCGCCGATTACGCCGCCGATTTCCATACGCTTCGCAACAAATTTATCATGATAGTATTCCTGTACATGGCCGGTTGCCAGACCAATCTGGTTGCCGTAGGAGCTGTAGCCTGCAGCTGCGCCGATGGTAATCTTGCGCTGAGGCAGCTTGCCGGGCAGGGTTTCGCTGATCGGGGTGCGCGGGTCGGCACTGCCGGTTACACGCATAGCCTGATATACATAGGAACGGCCGGACAGCGGATCACGGATTGCACCGCCGAGGCAGGTAGCAGCGCCACCGAACGGTTCGATTTCGGTCGGATGGTTATGGGTTTCGTTTTTGAACATTACCAGCCACTCTTCGGTTTTGCCGTCGATTTCGATAGGCACAACGATAGAACATGCGTTGATTTCTTCGGACTGGTCAAGGTCAGCCAGCTTGCCTTCCTTGCGCAGCTTCTTCATGCCGATTACGGCAATGTCCATCAGGGTTACCGGACGCTCGGTGTCTTCACCGTAAACTTCGTCACGGGCAGCCATGTATTTGTCATAAGCCTCTTGTACAGGCTGGGTAAAGGTACCGGGAACGATATCTACATCTTCAATCTGCGTCATGAAGGTGGTATGACGGCAGTGGTCGGACCAGTAGGTATCCAGCACACGGATTTCAGTAATAGTCGGCTCACGGTGCTCTTCATTGAAGTATTTCTGGCACCACAGCAGGTCGTCCAGGCTCATAGCCAGGCCCATGGATTGACGCAGTGCTTCCGCTTCTTCCTTGGACATGGTCAGGAAGCCTGCAACAGCCTTAACCTTTTCAGGCTCCTCGCAGGTGCTGATGAGGGTTTCAGGCTTAGCCTGCTCAGCCTCACGTGCTTCAATCGGGTTGATGCAGTAAGCCTTGATTTTTTCTACTTCTTCCGCAGTCAGCTCGCCTTCCAGCACATATACCTTAGCGGCAGCAACCATCGGGCGCTCCTTTTGGGTAATCAGCTGGATACATTGTTCGGCAAAATCCTCGCGCTGGTCATATTGACCGGGCAGCAGCTCTACGGCAAAGGCAGCCTCGCCTGCAGCCAGCGGCAGCTCCTCTTCTACGACATTGTCGACAGGCGGCTCGGACAGCACCAGCTGTTTAGCCATAGCGAATTCTTCATCGCTCAGGCCCATCACGTCATAGCGGTTAACGATACGCATACCGGTAAGATTGCTCATACCGAGGTTGTTGCGCAGGTCTGCCAGCAAGCCATGTGCTTCGACAGCAAAGGCATCCTTCTTTTCTACAAAAAGTCTTCTAATGTTACTCATATACACGGCCTCCAATGTAATTTTTTCGAGGTGAATACTTGCTATTTATGTATCTATTTTAACCAATACACGTATATGGTTATACCAAATAGATTATAAAGAAATATATTGTCTAGGTAATAAACTTGTATTATTTTGACAATGTATTCCCTTGTAAAACCTGTTGTTTGTGACTTTATAGTGTCACATGCTAAGCTTCTATCACAGCAACGTGTTTTTCCGAACATTCCTGCAAGATGTGCCCATAGATAGCATAGGTGACCGCTATGCTGGTATGTCCTAAGCGTTCTGTTATAAGAGCTATAGGTACATGCTTGTAAATCATGTTGGATGCATTGGTATGTCTTATTCCATGGAACGTGAAAGGTCTAGTGATACCTGCGCCTTTCCTAGTGAAATCCCATGCATGGATAAGACGCTGCTCTGCATAGAAGCTATCCTTTTTTCTATTATAGAAGATATATGGTGACTTGTCAAAGCTAAGTGGTTTTAAAGCCATAAGAAGCTGTGTTGTCTTCTCAGATATTTTGATTGTGCGATACCCAGCTTGTGTCTTAGGGTATGTAATTATAGTCTTGTTATTCTTATCCTTAGCTAAGGTTCTTTTTACAGAGATTGTATTAGCAACATCATCAAGACAATCCCACGTAAGAGCTAACAGCTCCCCTTCTCTCATGCCTGTTTCGTAGGCAAGACAATACAGAGCATAGAACTGATACTTCAGCATAGGTTTCTCCTTGTGCTCCCATAGTGGCAGGAGGAAAGCTTTGATTCGCTCATGCTCCTCTTGTGATAAGACAATCACCTCATGCTTAGGTTTGTCACTCTTTGGTGTCTTCTGCATTGAGGTCACAGGTGACTTTCCAATAAGGTCTTGTTCTACACACCATCTGAAAAAGAGCCTTAAGCGTCCTATATAGTTGAGATAGGTATTAGTTGAATAGTTCTTTTGATGCCACTCTAAGAGCATGGTATCTATAGTATGAGTGGTAACCTTAGATAACGCTAAGCCATTAGCTGTGTTGTCTAGGAACTTCAGGACACGTCTCGTGGTCAATATTACAGACCCTGACATCCGCTGAGCTTCTAGGTGCTTAAGGTATACCTCACCCTGATACTTTATTGTGTCTTCCGCTGCTTTTACTTGCAGACCTCTATCCTCTTTGTCTCTCTGAAGCTTCTTCAGCTTCTCCACAGCTTCCTTTTTTGTGTCTGCTGTGGCTGATAACCATTGCCTTTTACCATCCACAGGGTCTAATTCCACCCTGACACGTACTTTACCACTAGGAAGAGTTATTATAGAACCCTCTCCTTTAGGTCTTCTACGAGTTGTTTTAGATGGCATTTTAATACCTCCTAACTTCAAAAATTGCCAAAAATTGTGAAAGGGTATATTTAATATAGAGATTGCTTGGTTTCCCCCCGTGCCCCGGGGTCTTCAGGTATCCAGCGAAATAGTATACACTATATCTAAATAGTATATGCTATATCAGTGCTCCCAAGGGTACAAGTTACGTCCGATAACATATGTTATGTTAAATTTAGCCTAGTTATACAAGCTTTTTGCAAGCTGCCCATATATTATTACCTAGTTTTTATGGAGATATTGCGAACATATGTACATTATAGCAAACGTATAGTATGATTTAGGCAAATTTTAGACATAAAATGTATCTGTATATATGCCCTAGGTATCTACTATGTCTACTGCGCCTACTGTAACCATTGGTTACTACTCTCTACATTATTATAGATACTATTGTCCCCATTATAACTATTACTACACCATTATACAGTCACCAGCTACTATTATATATCGCTGCTGCGCTTGTGTGTGATTGTAGCATCCTGCTGCTCATGTATCCATTGTGTTATTAGTTGCCTGAGTAGCTCACTGCTATTAATAGCCTTATGCTTACATAGTTGTTGAAAATCATCCTTTAGCTTTTGGGGTACACGTACCCTAATTACTGTATCTTTATCATTATCATACATTATTATACAACCTCCTCTCTTGTTGTTATCCTCATTATATCATGCGTGGCTACATTTTGCTACATTTTTTTGAAAAAAGTGCTTGCATTTTGTAGCTACATGTGGTATTATATAACCATAGAGAGATACAAAAACACAGATACTCTCTATATATTTTTAATCATCGTGTAGCTACAGAAGGCTACAAAAGGGAGGAAAAAGACATGAGAAAAACAGCTTTTAAACAAACCTTATTAAACCTGCGCTGCCACGTTAAGTATCTTACTATGTCATATCAGGTATATCTTGAAGAACATAACTACCTTGCTGCAGCTCATTACCTTAATGAAATTAAAGCGACTGCTGCAGCTTATGAAGAAGTATTTGCAATGGAGGTAGCAAAGCAATGAAGACAAAAAAACAAATTAGACATACATATACTAAATATCTTGTTATTTATCTTAATATGGTTGATGCCCTCAAATTTGAAGCTGCCGACCGCTGGTATTTAAGAGCTGAGACACTAGCAACTGAGGTACTTAATAGAGATATATGCCACGATGCTGACCGCTTAATCAATGCAAGAGCACGGCAACAGTTGCAAGCCTTATATAAAAAAGTGTTTGAATAAACTTTTATCAGTACTACCGCCCCGGCGGTGGTACTCATTAAGAGCTTATTAACTCTTAAAACTTAATAACCTAGGAGGTACTTTTAAAATGAAAAATGTTTGTCTTATGCTGGCGGTGCTGCTCATGGTACACCTGAGCTGTGAAGCAGCCACGGCAGCCCCGGGAACGTGTGAAATTTGCTTGAACGGCGAACCCTCTACCCTGCAAGTTGTTATCCGTGATTTGTCCATGGGCAGCCTGAGCGGTGCTGCTGCTGACCTTGGCATGTTTGACTTGGCAGATGTCCTCTTGCAGATTGAGGAGGTGACAAGTAAATGAGCTATGACGAAATTATGGTTGTATTGTCTACCATTGAAAGCATTTTGCATGATTATACCTACCCTTATTATAAACATGATGAAGCAGCGGATGCCCTTGTAAAGCTGCATAATACCTATTGTGCTGCCTGCAACCTGCAAGATGACTATATTATGCAGAATACAGAAGAGGAGCTGGAGCAGCTTTTACCCGTTGACCCATTGCAAGCCTTTTATGATGGAAGAGCCAGCAGCGACAATTATAGTCCAAATGATACATGGATTAGTCTAAACGGATATATGCATATAGTATCCTGCACAAATAGCAGGTTGATTGACAAGTTTATATATTTGTCTGATATTGCCCGCTGGTTGGAAGACAAGGAAAAAGAAGAACAGGAGAGATTATTGGAAGAGCTTACAGAGCTTGCCAGCGGCTACAACGAGGAAAAAGAAGACTAATAAACTTTTATCGGTACTACCGCCCCGGCGGTGGTACTCATTAAGAGCTTATTAACTCTTAAAACTTAATAACCTAGGAGGTACTTTTATATGCCGTATACCATTACAATTTCTGACTTGACTTTTGCGCAGTTACACACCCTCAATAATCGCTTGTCTTATGTCAACAGTGGCGCAAGCGCAACCAGCGTTGACGATGAGGGGAAAAAGTGGCGTGTGTCGGTGACTACATCCGACTTTAACACACAGCAGGTACTTGCTAACATTACAGGTGTATTGTCGCAAGCTGTAGCAGTCCCCTATTACACCATTGACCAGCTGCCCAGCGACGTACAACAGAGAGTATGTCAAGATGCTATTGATGCTAACATCTATTGGGACGTTTGGCAGGATGAACGCAACCACTCATTTGATGCTATTTGTGAGAGCTTAGACCTGCAATGGAGCTGTGATACCTACGATAACTATTATGTAGAGGAGACAAGCTGCGACTATTACACAAAAGATATTATAGGTGCAAGCCGTGTTATTGCCTATATCGTCAACCGTTGGGGAAACTTCAAAAAGCCTATGTATTTAAGTGAGCTGCAACATCCTGCTTTTTACAAGCTGCTGCATAAAAAAGGGGCTGCCCTGCCCAAAAAATTTACAGAAGACAAGCTGTTAACCGGATACTGTGCCGACTATTGCTTTTATCAAGCATATGCAGCGTTTATAGAGCTTGCACGCCAGCAACCGGATACTATTACCCTTGCTGATTTTTGTGGATGCCTTGCAGCACAGTTTGAAAAAGAGTATCAAGCAGACTATGAGCAGGCAACCTCTATTGACTATGCTATGGAGTTTTTATGTCAGGATAACTATTATACTTGGCAAGGCAAGGACATAACGAATATAGTCAATGCCTATATGGTAGCAAAATAAATAGCTTTTATCGGATACACAGGTTAGTAATAATCTGTGTATCTCATTAAGAGTTATTTATATAACTTCTTAAGACTATAAGTTTAGGAGGTACAAAAGAAAAATGAAAAAATGTTTAGTGTATTTGATTGAGTGCTTTTTAGTATCTAAACATACTAATCAGGTATTAAAAGAAGTAGCTAGGTGCATAGCAGCCTTGCTTTTTGTCTTGTTTTTTAGCGTCGATTGGGATGCAACGCTGGATGCGTGGGAGGTGCTCAAATGAGAACGAATAAACAGATACTGCAAGCGTGTGCTAAAACCTACTTGCAATATGAACGTACCTATAAGCAGATGCAAAGAGCCTGCAAGGTGCATGGCACTACCATAACAAGGGCACGGATTATGGCAGGAGTAGCCGGGCAGCAAAGTGCACTGTATCCCCTTTTAGTTGCCTTAGGGATTGATGCAGACTTGTTATACACATATGTTGACGCAGAGCGCAAAGCTTTGGCAGATAAATTTCCCCCGGGAAAAGAAGAAGAGGAAATTTCCTTTTAAGAGTTTTTAGGACATACAAGGTATAACCTGCCTTGTATGCCTTATAAAGCTTTTAAAGCTTTAATAATAACCTAGGAGGTGTTACACATGGATGTAACCTTAAAAAACGGCAAGCAATTTATTATCACATTGAGAGCGTGGGACGGCGCAAATTGGATGCCCGACTGTGCCGGGGACGTGCTGGCAACTTGGCAACCTGAGACACAAGCAGACATTGACTGGCTAGTAGATGACTGCGACAACTTCAATGCAGGTGTGGACCTTGACTGGCTGGAGCACTGCCCAACGTGTCAAGAGGTGTCATTGGATGTACAGGAGGTACAGAAATAATGGGAGAGCATAAAAAGCAAGGCAAGACATTTTTCGTCACTGTAGACGCTCATATGCAATTTGCCGTACATCGCGCCCCTAGTGGACATTTTTCTTATATTATCTACTATGACGGACGCCAAACTACCGGGGCATTGCGTATCACACAAGCACATGCAGCTAATAAGCTGGGATTGACAGTGCCGGAATTGTTGGAAAAATTCAAACTTGACTAACTAAAACTGAACAGAGGTACGGACTAAACTGTACCTCTAATTTTTTGCACCCTTTTTCCGTCCCTCAACCAAACGGAACGAAACGATGTTCGTGGTTACCGAAGGTCACCTGAGCGGAACGAAACGTGTTGTCTTTTGGAGCGCACGGAACGAAACGAAACGAGGGATGCAGGGGCAACCCAAGCTGCCAAGCAAGGCAAGGTTACTTTAGGGCAAGCAAGGCAAGCTAAGGCTGCCTAAGACACTAAGCACCCAAGCAAGCATCAATGGGTCACAAACATGAAGAAGACCCATTATAACTAGGAGGTATTTATAATGATGAACAAAGAACTGTTTGAAGAGCAGCTTATGCTGGAATCTTCTGCTAGACAAGATGGCTATGAAGCAACATGTGAAGCTCTCAGAATCGCAAAGGAAAAAGGCATGGTTGATACTGCCCTCCCTATTGGACAAGCATTTTTTAATCACAAGGTACTCGCTGTCAAGGATGTCATGCTGCAATGGCTCACTAAAAACATGAAACCAAAAGCTGGTGTTAAAGCTAACTTTATCTATATCTTGGATGACCTGAAGACTGCGTTCACAGATGCAGAGGGCAATGTGGATATGGATGCTATCGCTAACACCTGCACAACTGTAACACTCTCCTGCCTTATAAATGCCCTCACAACAGGCTTGAATACAAAGGCAGCCTTTCTTAATAACGTGGGATTGCGTGTCGGCTTTAGTCTTATGTATGAATATCAAGCCAAATGTTTTGAAAATTGGCTCACTACATTACCTAAAGAAGACAAAAACAAAAAAGCAATGCAAGGTATTGACAAGCGTATAGGTATCCATTACCGCTATGTCTACATGAAACAAGCCATTAAGAAATGTGGTTACACCTGCCCCACGTGGGAACAAGGAGACAATGAAGGTATTATCAACTTAGGGGTAGCCTTATTGACTTTGACAGAAGAAGCAACAGGCTATTGGATGTCAGATTCAGATAGCTACACACAAGCACATCTTGTCCCTACCCCTCAATTTGTGGATGCATGGCAACGTAATGAGGAGAACATGTTGTACTACGCTCATAAATGCTATCCGATGATTATCCCTCCAAAACCATGGGTAGCCTATGATGATGGTGGTTACTATGGAGACCTTGCAGCTTTCTATACATTCTTGCGCCTTAAAGGGGTACATAACTCTTTCAGTAAAGCCTATAAAGCACGCCTTTCTCAACTTGATACACCTGATGTCTATAAGGCTGTCAATGCTATTCAGGCTACACCATGGCATATCAATAAGGATGTTTTAAATGTTATCAACCAATGCAAAGAGCGTGGCTATATCCCATGTGGTAAAGAAAAGTCCCACATCATGAGCACTGATTTGAAAGAAGCTGAACCTACCCCCTTACCTGAAGGGGCAACAGCAGAAGAGATTAAAAAATATAAAAAAGATAAGGCAGCGTGGTGGAAAGGCTTAAAACGTCGAATTTCTATTATCAATCGTACAAATGCTATGATTACAGTTGCTGATAAATTTAGTCTTTATGAAAACATCTATTTTCCTTGGAACATGGATTTTAGAGGACGCATCTATCCTATCCCCTCTTTCAGTCCCCAAGGTGACGATATTTGCAAAGGCTTACTGCTCTTTTCAGACACACCGCCTTGTCAAGACCCTAAAGATATTGAATGGCTCGCCATTACCGGAGCTAACCTTGCAGGTGAGGATAAAATCAGTTATGTTGACCGCATCCAATGGGTATATGACAATGAAGCAGTCATTCTTGATGTAGCTAAAGACCCTATGGGTAACTTATGGTGGTTGCATAAAGACAAAAAACCTGTACAGCTCCTTGCATGGTGTCTTGAATGGGCGAAAGCGAAACAATGGATAGCTGAGCATGGCTCTATTGTCGGATGGGTAACAGGTCTCCCCTATGCGCAGGATGGCACATGCTCAGGTCTGCAACACTTCTCTGCTATTCTTAGAGACCCTATTGGTGGTACTGCGGTAAACCTTGTTCCGCAAGACAAACCGAATGACATCTATCGTTTGGTAGCTGATAAGGTAAATGTTGTCTTGAAGCAGGATGCTATGTCAGGCACTATTGACGAATGGGACGAAGAAAAGCTGAAGACTAAATTCGGTACAAAGACTATGGCGCAGATTTGGTTAAACTATGGTGTCAATCGCACTGTAACTAAAAGACCTACCATGACCCTTGCCTATGGTGCTAAGAAGCGTGGCTACACGGAACAGATTATGGAAGACACAATCAAACCTGCTTTAAATGCTAAGACCGCTTGTGGTTTTACAGAGACTAATGCCTACCAATGTGCTATGTATATGGCTGAGCTTATATGGAACTCTGTGGGTGCTACTGTTGTACGTGCTGTTGAGGGTATGGATTGGTTACATAAAGTTTCCAAACTTGTCACCAAAAATGCAAATGTAGTGTCTTGGTGCACACCTTTAGGTTTACTGTTGCAACAAAACTATTTAAAGTATGAATCTAAGGTGATTAAGTTACGCTGTGCCGGAAAGAGATTCAGAGTGTATATCCCCCACCAAACAGGTGTGATTGATAAGACAAAACAGGCTAATGGCATCGCTCCAAATTTCATTCACTCTATGGATGCTTGCCATCTTCAAATGACAGTATGTAGAGCTAAGGATGCTGGTATCAATCACTTTACTATGGTGCATGATTCTTATGGTTGCCCTATGTCACAAGCTAAGCTAATGTATGATATTGTGCGTAAAGTATTTGTAGATATGTATACAGAGCATGATGTCTTGGAGGAGTTTAGACAATATCTACAACCATTGGTAAATAAAGAGTTACCTGCTCCCCCTAAAAAGGGCAATTTAGACCTGAATAGTCTATTGGACAGTAAGTACATATTCTGCTAATGGGTCACAAACATGAAAAGAAGACAATAGATAACTATAGTTTCCTATAGATTCTATAGAGACCTTTAAGTGCCTAAGGTTATGTTATTAATAATTAATAATAACCTACCTAAGGTAACTAAAGGTCTCTATTGTCTTTATAGTACCTTTAAAATCCTTTAGGTAACTAAAGGAAATGCTAATGGGGCATAAACATGAAGAAAAGACAACACGCTTTTCAAAATCTAAATCGCGCCGTTTCTATTTCCTTTCTGTGTTGTCTTTTCCTCAATAATTTTTAAGGAGGTATTGTCTATGCTGAAACAGGACACTCGTGTAGGTCAGAGGGTATGGGTTGCACATGGTACTGATAAAGGCTGCACAGGTACAATAGTAGCCTTAAGGTCTACACATGCTCTTGTCCACCTTGATGGTAGTGAATCTGCTATGGTTAGTTTTTTAGGTTACAACATGCTTGAACCTTATACCCCTAACCATGCCACTAACAATCAAGCAAAGCACTACGATGAGCATTATGCATCAATGGTAGGCTTAGAACCTATTGAGCTGATGCAGCTTGTATTGTCTCTTCCTGAATTTGTTGGTTTCCTCAAAGGTAATATCATCAAATACACCATGCGAGCTGGAAAGAAGCAAGGTGAAGCTGCGGAAAAGGATGCAGCTAAGGCTAAACGCTATATCGAATGGCTCATGAAACTTGGCTATAAGATGCCAATCAATCCAAAGGAGGACTAAAATTTGGTAAACATTAAATTCAAAAAACTTGACCCTAAAGCCACCCTCCCCCAAGCAATGACAGGTGGAGCTGCTGGTCTTGACTTGGTTTGTCTTAACCGCATTGCGGTGACCCCACAACGCTGGTCTTCAAAGGCAGCTATTGTCCGTACAGGCTTGGCTATGGAACTGCCTAGTGGCTATTATGCTGAGGTTGTCTTGCGCTCCTCTACAGGCAGAGACACAAAACTCAGACTTGCTAATCAGGTCGGTATTGTCGATTCTGATTATCGTGGTGAAATCATGTTGTATGTGGAGAACGTAGGTGACCATCTTGAAATTATTGATGCTGGTCAAAGAATTGCGCAACTGTTGATTCACAAGATTGAAGAAGTGGTGATTGAAGAAGCCACTGAGGAGCTGTCTAAGACTGAAAGAGGTCTTGAAAGTGGCAGTACAGGCAAGGGTACTAAACCTGCTGTGAAGACTAGAAGAGTTAAGGAGGTAACTAAGGATGCCTAAGTTTAAGGTTGGTGACAGAGTACATGTTGATGGCTATACTATACCCAACAATAGAGGTGAAAGGGTGCATGTTAAGGGTACAGGTACAATTAGAGATACAGCATTTGCACCTTTGGTTTATTCTGTGAAAATGGATAAGCCGTATATTGATAACTACTCCTGCACCACACCTTTCTTTGCAGCTCATGGACGTGAGTTAACACCTTTAATGCCCATTAACGAGAAGACTAAGCTTGTCTTCTATATCAAAGACCGCACAGTCCACTGCAAACTGTTCAGTATCAAAGGTTTGGTGTCTCATACACAGGCAAAGTGCAGTCCTGATGATACTTTTGATTTCCTCACAGGCATACAGATTGCACTGCAACGCATGTTGAAGGAACAGAACAAAGAGTTGGTGCTTCCTGCTCTTAAAAACATTAAATTTATTGATTTTAATTAAAAGGAGGGAACTAAGGATGCCTAAAAATTATAAAGTAGGTGACAAAGTGTGCTGCATTGAAAAGCATGATGGTAACAGCCATATTATAGGTCAGGTAGGTACTGTGCGTGCCCTTGTCCCTGCCTTCCATGAACTTGCGATAGAGTTTGATAATGATGTACACGGACATACTTTATCTTCAGCTTACAAATGCCCCCAAGGGCGTGGGTGGTCTATTCCTCCTGAGAAACTTGTTCCTGCTTATCTTTCAGCTTGTAAAGACACTAAAATTATCATTTACACCAAGGGTAATAAAACTCTCGCAAAGGTCATTGTAGGTAAACGCACTGTGGAAACCGAGTGTGCGGTATGCTCCCATGAGGATGTCTTTTCTATCTTTACAGGTGCTCAAATTGCCCTTGCACGCCTTGCATACAAAAATAACGCTAAACCTGTGCTCTCAAAAGCAGCACTTGACAAAGCTTTAAAGAATTTTGAAATTATTGAATAATAAAGGAGAATAACAAACATGGCAAAGAATGATTTTGCACAAATTACAACCCCTGCTGGTGAAGCGGTGTACCCTAAGCTCCGCAGCACCGAAGTCTTTGATGGTGAAGATACCGGAAAGTATGTCTGTGGTATCAAATTGTCTAAAGAAGACACTGATAAGCTGATTCAACGTATCGAAAATGAATGGGAGATGGCTAAGAAGTCCCCTGACTTTGACGGCAAACGCTATGGTCGCAACTCTGCCCCTGCCCTTGGTTTCCACGAGGACAAAGATGGTGATATTGTCTTTAAGGCTAAGACCAACGCTGTTATCAAGACCAAAGCTGGTGATGTTATCGAAAAGACTATGGCTGTCTTTGATAAGAAGGGCAAACCTATGGATGAAGAGATGGAAGTAGGTAATGGCTCTACCATTCGCCTGTGTATGCTTCTGCGCCCCTTCTACGCTTCTGCTACTGTCTATGGTATCCAACTGCTTCTGAAAGCAGTTCAGGTATTGAATTACGTCGCTCCTGCTGCTGGTGCAGTATCTGCGGATGATTGTGGCTTTGATGTAGAAGAAGAATTTGATGAGGATAAAGTACCCTTTGCTGATGAGGGTGCAGACTTTTAAAGCCTATGGCTATTAAATTTAACCGCAGAGGTGGCTTTTCCACTCTCAACAAACCATATCGTAGCGGTTTAGAAGACCGCTTAGCGCAGCAGCTTGAAAATGCAGGTGTACCTAAGGTGTACGAAAAATACTCTATCGCCTACGAGATTCCTGCCACAAAGCATCATTATACCCCTGATTTTATTCTGCCTAATGGCATCATCATAGAAGCCAAGGGTATCTTTGAAGCTGCTGACCGCAAGAAGCATCTGCTTATCAGACAACAATATCCAAATTTAGACATACGCTTTGTATTCTCCAACGCTAAGACAAGAATCGGTACAGGAGCTAAGACTACTGTGGCTGAATGGTGTGAGAAGCATGGTTTCCAATACGCCAGCCGTGAGATTCCCTCTCGGTGGTTTAAGGAAACCATGAAGGACACCAATGGTCTTGTCCTGCGTGGAAAAGGTGAGCGTATTGTCACTCTTTAAATTCAAAGAGCGCACTAAGACTACACAGATATGTGTTGTCTTAAGAAACCTAAAAGGTAAGCGCAAACGTGAGCTGTTTAGGGAAGCTTACAGACAAGGTGAAGTTGACACAGGCTTTCACTTTATTGTCTTCAATAATGGTCTTTTTGAGACCGACAGAGAAATAAAGGCAGTTGCCGGATATAACCTGCCTGAATGTGAGAATTCTGTGTATGTCTTAGCTGATACGCTGGGACGCAAGAAAATATCCGATGCTCAGCAGTATGTGCTGAATGAGCTAAAGGTACAGTATGATGTGCCTATAAAATTTATTACTGACGAGGTGTAATTATGGAGACACATCAACCCTGCCCTGCTTGTGGCAGCCACGATGCCTTAACCATCTATGAAGATGGGCACAGTTATTGTTTCTCATGCAACACCTATTTTCGCAGCAGCAAGGAGGAGAAAAAATTGTCAAGTGGATTAAAGAAACAAGGTCTGATAGACCTACAGGACATGGTGGTTTCCCCCTTGCCTAAGCGGAAATTGACAAAACAAACCTGTGCTAAATATGGCTACTTTACCTCTAAGGTACATGGTCAGCCTGTGCAGGTAGCTTGTTATTATGATGATGACAACAAACTGCTTGGTCAGAAAATCAGATATGCTGATAAGACATTTGAAGCTAGAGGGTCTTTTAGTGAGAGGTTCTTCGGGCAACATCTGTTCCAAGGTGGTGGCAAGAAGCTGGTAGTGACTGAGGGTGAGATTGATTGTCTTACAGTCTCTCAGGTACAGGGTAACAAATATCCGGTTGTGAGTATCCCTACAGGTGCTGCTAGTGCTGCTAAGGTCTTCAGAGCTAACTTTAATTGGTTAGAGAGCTTCGAGGAAGTCATTGTCATGTTTGATATGGATGATGCCGGACGTAAAGCTGTAAAGGCTGTCAGCGGTATCCTGTCCCCTAACAAGCTTAAGATAGCATGGTTACCTTGCAAAGACCCTAATGAGTGCTTGCAAGAGGGCAAGAGTGATGCTGTTGTAAAAGCTGTTTGGGAAGCAAAGACATATACCCCTGCTGACATCATCAAAGGTGATGACCTGTGGGAGGTATTATCTAAGCATGAAGAATCACTGAACTACCCCTTACCTTGGGACATCCCACTGCAAAACATGACTGATGGGTTGCGAAAAGGTGAGCTTGTTGTTATCACAGCCGGTACAGGTATAGGCAAAACTACGTTTGTTAGACAGCTAGCCTATCATCTTGGTACTGCATGTTACTGTAAGGTTGGTATGTTGATGCTGGAAGAAAATGTCAAGCACACCGCCAATGGTCTTGTGTGTCTTAAGTTAGGCAAACCTGCCCATAGACCTATCATTGACCATGAGTACAGGAAAGCCTTTGAAGACATCATGGATAACTTTGTCTTCTACAACCACTTCGGCTCTATAGAATGTGAAGACCTCTTGCAGACCATCCGGTACATGGTGACAGGTGAGCAGGTGGACTTTGTTGTCTTAGACCACATCTCTATTGCTATCAGTGGTCTTGACATCGAAAATGAGCGTAAGGCTACCGATGTACTTATGACGAAATTACGTTCGCTTGTAGAGGAGACAGGCGTAGGCATGTTGGTTGTCTCTCACCTGCGCAGAACTGATGGTACTCCTGCTGAAGAAGGTGGCGCACTCTCCCTCTCCCATCTGCGTGGTTCACAGGCTATCTCACAGCTCTCTGATGCTGTGTGGGGTCTTGAAAGAAACCAACAGGACGAAGGGATGAAGAAGAACCTTGTACGTGTAAGGGTTCTTAAGAACAGATATAGCGGTGATACAGGCATCGCCGGATACCTTGCATATGACAAGGAGCATAATATTTTAAACGCTGTAAAGGACTTATCAGAGTACGAAGCACCTGTGTGTCCTTTTGATACTGATGAAACAGAGAAAGGAGATTTTTAGATGTTTGAAATCTTAGAAAAGCTTATTGATTGGTGTACTTCCCTGCTGTCTTGGTTGTCTCGTAAGCAGGTCGAAGCTGCTAAGGCTCGCATCAAGAACTGCAATAGTATGATTCATAATGCCAACAAAGCTAAGATGGCATACTTGCAGAAGCATGAGAAGACAATCAATGCTCTTGAAAATGAGCGTGAGCGTATGGAATACTTCCTGTCGCAAGATGCTGTGGAGCTGTAAGCTATGCTCTATTTTGATATTGAAACTGATGGTCTGCTGGACAATGTCACTAAGGGGCATTGTCTAGTAATCATCGACGAACAGAACAACATCTCAGCTTACAGACCTGATGATTTTAAAAAGGGAGCTATGCGATTAATCGCTGCTCTGAGGGATGGAGAGAGCATCTGTGGTCACAACATCATCAACTATGACTGTGCTGTGCTGGCTAAACTCTATCCCGAGTTCCGCATAAAGCGAGAATGGAGACCCAAAGTTTTAGATACCCTTGTACTGTCACGCCTTATCTGTGGCAACATAGAAGATACTGACCATGCTAGGGTACGTAATGGTACACTCCCTGCTAAATTGATTGGTAGACAATCACTAAAGGCATGGGGTTATCGCCTTGGGGAACTTAAAGGTACGTATGGTGAGCAAGAGGATGCATGGGATTCTTTCAGTGAAGAAATGCTTTCCTATTGTGTGCAGGATGTCACTGTCACCAAGAAGCTTTATACATACCTTATGAAGATTGGAGCACCTGCTAAGGCTATAGAGCTGGAGCATCAAGCACAATGGCTGATGTCTAAGCAGGAGCGGAATGGTTTTGTCTTTGATTTAGAAAAGGCAGAGAAGCTGAGGGAAACCTTAGAGTTACGCTATGCTGTGTTGTCTTCTCAGCTTGTGTCTATTGTGCCACAGATACCTGATAAGGTCTTTATACCTAAAAGAGACAACAAACGCTTAGGGTATAAAGCAGGTGTACCTATTCAAAGATACAAGGACTTCAATCCCAGCAGTAGACAGCAGGTAGCATGGGTGCTGGAGCACCAATTCAACTACTTGCCGGAAAATGAAGATTGCTATGAGGATGAACGTCTGAAGATTGATGGTGATACCTTTAAATTTATTAAGGGTGACGAAAATGCCCCCCAAGAACTAAGAGACTTAGCGGCTGTCTTTGAGGAATATCTTATGGTAGCTAAGCGGTTAGGTCAGCTTGCCACAGGTAACCAAGCGTGGCTGAAGCATGTAAAGGCTGATGGTAGAATCCATGGCAGCGTAAATCCTTGTGGTACAGTAACAGGACGTGCTACCCATGCAAACCCTAATGTTGCCCAAGTTCCCCACGTAGGTAGTCCTTATGGACAAGAGTGCAGGGAGCTGTTCAGAGCACCTGAGGGGTGGTATGAGGTAGGTGTAGATGCCTGTGGCTTGGAGCTTAGGTGTCTTGCACACTATCTTTATCCCTATGATAAGGGTGCATACGCCCATGTTATCTTGAATGGGGATATTCATACATTAAATCAACAGGCTGCTGGGTTACCCACGAGAAACGCAGCTAAGACATTCATCTATGCCTTCCTGTATGGGGCAGGTGATAAAGCTATTGGTAAACAGCTTGGTGGTGACGAAAAGGTTGGTAAGCAGGTAAAGAATAAATTCCTGAAAGCTACCCCTGCTATCAAGATGCTGCGTGAAGCTGTCAAGAATACACTCGTGGTTGAGTACCACGGAAAAATTAAAGAATGGAAACGTAAGTATTTAAGAGGGTTGGATGGCAGACATCTCCATGTGAGAAGTCTACATTCAGCTCTCAATTTACTTTTACAGTCCTGTGGAGCATTGATATGTAAAAAATGGATATGCCTATGGGAAGAAAATATGATTAAAGCTGGCTATGACCATGGAAAAGATTTTCAATTCATGGCATGGGTGCATGATGAGGGACAGGTAGCTTGCAGAACTGAAGCTATAGCTGAAGAAGCTGTGAGAATTGCCCAAGAATCTATGAGACAAACACAAGAATATTATGGAATCAGATGCCAATTAGATACCGAGGGAAAGATTGGTAGAAATTGGTATGATTGTCACTAGGAGGATGATTAGTAATGGTATTTAACTATAGACGCTTTACTGTATCTTATATGGAATGGCAAGAATGGAAGCAACTGCTGAAATTGCACGCTATGCGTGGTACATGCATTATGCCTGATATAAAAGGTGATGAAGAACTGTCATATGAATACAACAAATTGGAGCAGGCATACTCTAGAGCTTGCACTAAATGTGTACCGGTGGCAGAAATGCTCAGCTATCAAGACATCATCCGTAAAAGATTAGCTAGCGAGTGTGTAGATGGTGGTTTTACATCTAGCTACTATACACGTGATGCTGCTATCGCCTTGCAGATTATTGCCTATGCCCTGCGTGGTGCTAGAAATTTTGCACAGTGCGCCCCTCTTGAACTTGCGCTTATTAAACATTGTGCAGGACACTAAAGAATGTTTAACATCCCTACTCTACTCTTAGTCATCTGCACCGCCTATACCCCTGCCTTTGACGAATGTGGCAAGACAGATGGCATCACCGCCAGCGGACACCCTGCTATCCAAGGGGTGACTGTGGCGTGTGATGGCTTGCCATTAGGCACTGAAGTTGTCATAGATGGACACAGCTACATCGTTCAGGACAGGTTTGGTGGTGATTATGGTAAGACAAAAATTGATATTTTTATGAATACTAAAGCAGAAGCCTTTAGGTTCGGAAGACAAACAAAAATTGTGGAGGTAAAGCCTTATGTCGAAACAAAAGCAGCCTTTTGTACCAAAGATTGGTCAGAAGGTCTATATCAAACGTCAGAACTCCTTAGGAGAGCCTATTTATTTTGAAGGCATAGTAACTCGTATCCGTGTGGAAGTTAAGTGTAAGCAAGGTGGCTTTATGACTGTTGCTTCTCCACATACTTTAGAGACCAAAGCAAAAGGACTTGTAGCAGGGGGTGAGCTGTTTTGATGATAAGTGCTAAGCTTCTTTCTATAACCCCTAACTACATGGAGGTACTGAAGACTGCCTGTAGTCAACCTTATGGCAAAGATGTTACCGAAAAATCCATCAAGAAAATTATTGAGAGTGGACATCTTAGTGTCTTAGAGCACTGCTATGCTTCCTTTTTGGTGACATGTTCTGTGCGTGTCTTAGGGCAACTCACGAGACACCGCCACCTCAGCTTCACCTGTAAGTCTGCTAGAGGTAGTATCTTTGATACTTGTATTATCCCTGATGGTATGTATGATTTTGCTAAAAAGCATGGTGTACCTAAAGAAGTTGTTGATTCCATGATTGATAAGCACCCTATGCTTCATGCTTACAAAGAATGCATTGCTGATGGTCTTGCAGAACAGGATGCTGCCTACTTCCTGCCCCAAGGTGTTGAGACATCCTTGGTAGTGACAGGTAACTTTAGAGCATGGTATGAATATCTGCCTAAGCGTTTATGTAAGAGAGCCATGCCGGAGCATAGAAAATTAGCTGAAATGATTCAGGAACGCTTAGCTGACGCTGCACCTGAAATCTTTGATAAAAACTTTATGAACTGTAAAAACTGTACAGAAAGGAGTTGTGATTTTAAATGAAGTGGAGTGCTATCGCTATTTATGTTCTCTTTGTTATCCTGTTTTGCGTTGTTTTCTATGGTCTGATTATTGGTGGTATTCTTGGTTTTCTCCACCTGTTGATGGAGGTATTTAATCTTGGCTTCTAAAACTTTACATCTGCTCTTTGATGCTGACATGATTGTCTTTCGCACCTGTGCAGCAGCAGAGCAAGAAATTAATTGGTATGGTGACCTGTGGACATTACACTCTGACTTAGCAGAGGTTAAGGATGCTATTGACACAATGATTGTCAGTATCACTGATAAAGTCCTGCGTCACATGGAGCATGAGGGAGCTTATGATATTACTATGTGTTTTTCTAGTTACCCTTACTTTCGCTCTAAAGTCTATCCCCCTTATAAGCTCAATCGTGTAGCCAAAAGAAAACCTCTTGCCTACCATTCTGCTGTTGAGTGGGTAAAGAAAAGCTATAATGTGTTGTCTATCCCGAATCTCGAAGCGGATGACCTCTTAGGTATCTATGGTACACTGCCTTCTTATGCACCTGCTGTTATTATCAGCGGTGACAAGGATATGCGGTCTATCCCCTGTCCTTTCTATAACTTCATTCAGGATACATTCCATAAGACAACACAAGAAGAAGCTGATTATCAGTTCTTATATCAAACTCTTGTCGGTGATGTTACCGATAACTACAAAGGTTGTCCTAAGATTGGCGAGGTTGGTGCAAAGAGAATCCTAGACAAGGACTGCTCATGGGATGCCGTGGTGACTGCCTATGAGAAAGCAGGTTTGTCTGAGGAAGAAGCACTGACACAAGCAAGGGTTGCTCGTATTCTCAGATATGAGGATGTTGATGAAGACCTTAAGCCTATCCTTTGGACACCCAAAGGGTCACAAAAGAGACAATAAAGTAAAGGGGCATATAAGTGACAATGAATATTAATATTGTATCTAATAAAGGGGATGATGGAGAAAAACTACCATATGTAAACCCTGTAATTTATGAACATTTAGAGAAAGCCTACAGTCTTGGTAGCCTTATGACACACAATGCCAAAAACAATGACGAGTTAATTGGATATATTAGGGGCGTTATGGATGTGCTGGGGCATATCAAGGCTATGGCTAACTTGAATGATGATGAGGAGTGATAAGATGTGCTGGAAGATTAAGACACCCAGCGTAAATACTGATGTATCTGCATCCTCCTTAGTACCGGAAACCAATGCAAAAGACCCTGATAGTCCTGAGTATGGCGGTACTGCTGATACCTTTAATAAGAAGAAAGGTAGACAACAACTGACGATTGCTCGCAATGGCGTATACAATCCCACACAGTTGTAGAGAGGAGGAAAGATGTGTAGTAGAAAACCAAAAGTAGAACAAGCTGCTCCTGCTGCTGCCCCTGTTGCAGCACCTTTGAAGATTGATAATGTGGCTGAGGATACCAAAAAGGAAAATCCAAACGCTAAGACCAAGGGTAAAAAGAAGCTCACCATCACTCAGATTGGTAGTGGTACAGGGGTGAATCTTTAATGGCAGAGACAGCAAAAGCTTTATATGAGCGATTGGCTATTGAGCGTGAGGTTTATATTGACAGAGCTGAGGATTGTGCAAAATATACAATCCCTTTTTTATTTCCTAAAAAAGAAGCTAATGGTACTACTAAATACCCTACGCCCTATCAAGCGGTAGGTGCAAGAGGTGTCAATAACCTCACATCAAAGCTGGTATTAGCTCTGTTCCCCCCAAACACACCTTTTTTCAGACAAGACATCCGAGATGATGTCCTCAAATATTATGAGAGCAAACCCGAAGACAAACAAGAGATAGAGCAAGCATTAGTACAAAGAGAACAAACGGCTCAGAAATACTTTGAATCTTCGCAGATGCGTGTTTCCATGGAGGTGTGTTTGAAACAGCTTATTATAGCTGGCAATGCTTTACTGTTCTTCCCTCCTAAAGAGGGTGGCATTAAAGTGTATAAGCTGAATAGTTATGTAGTGCAAAGAGATTTTGTGGGACACCCTATTCAGATGATTACCTGTGACAAACTTGCTATCAATACCCTGCCCTATGAAGTCTTAGGGCAACTAGATATTGATTTGTCTACCAAACGTGGTGATGAATTGGTTGAGGTCTATACACATATCACCTATTCATCCAAAGACAACAGATATTATAGTTACCAAGAGATTGAGGGTAAACAGATTGCTGGCTATGAGCAGTCTTTCCCTGCTGATGTTTGTCCTTGGATTCCTGTCCGTCTCTTTAAGATGGATGGTGAACATTATAGTCGCTCATATGTTGAGGAATATATTGGTGACTTAAAGACCCTTGAAGGTCTCTCTAAAGCCATTGCAGAGATGTCTGCTATTGCTGCTTCTGTAATCTACCTTGTGCGCCCTAATGGCGTGACACAACCTAGCAAGATTATGAAGACAAAAAATGGTGGCTTTGTAACAGGTAACAAGGAAGATGTTACTTGCCTGTCGCTGGACAAGACACAAGATATGCAGATTGCTAAGATGACTGCTGATGCTATTGAAAGCAGGTTGTCTTATGCCTTCATGTTAAATTCCGCTGTCCAACGTAGTGGCGAACGTGTGACGGCTGAGGAAATCCGCTATGTGGCTAATGAGCTGGAAGATACCCTTGGTGGTATTTATTCTATCCTGTCACAAGAATTGCAGCTCCCCTTAGCTAATACACTTTTAAATATCCTTTCCAAAAAAGGTGAAATTGCTGATGTCCCTAAAGATATTGTGTCTCTTGCCGTAACTACCGGCATGGAAGCTATTGGACGTGGACATGACCAACAGAAGCTTACTGTCTTTATCCAAGGCATTGCTCAGATTCCTGATGCAGCATCTGTTGTGAATTGGGAAGGCGTTGCTCGTGCTTGGGCAAACAGTTGTAATCTTGATACCACAGGTCTGATTAAGTCTGCAGAACAGATTCAGCAGGAACAACAACAAGCACAAATGATGGCAATGGCACAGGCTGCTATACCTAATGCAACCAAAGGTGCTATGGATGCCATGAATCAGCAGACACAGGGAGGTAGTGAAACTAATGGCTGATATTGAAAATCAAAACACACAGGTCAATGAAGAACCCAAGGAAACACAGGTAGATATTACTGATACTACTATTGTTTCTAATGGTGAAGTTATTGATACTGATAACACTGAAGGTGGCAAAGCTGAAGAAGAAACCACCACTGATGAAAAAGACACCAAAGAAGAAGACAAACCTGCTGAGGAGCAGGAAGAGTACCAAAAAGCTAAAGGTGAGATTGAATCTGCCAAGACTGAGCTGGAAGGTAAAGGCATCGACTATGCTGCCTTAGAAGCTGAATACAATGAGAAAGGTGAGTTGTCTAAAGACAGCTATAAGCTGTTGGAAGAAAAAGGCTATCCTAAAGCTCTTGTAGAAGCAGCTCTCGCAGGTTGGCAAGCTAAGGCTGATGCTTTTGCTAACAAGATTATTGAGGATGCAGGTGGTATCAATGAGTACAAGCGTATCCAAAAATTTGTACAGTCACAAGGTGCAGGAGCAGTCAATGCTTTCAATGCTATTGTAAACAAAGATGATTTGTCTGTTGTGTCTGCTTACATTGCAGGTGTAAAGGCACAGATGGTAGCGCAGCATGGCACTGCTAACCCTACTTTAGGTGGTAGTGGTAATGTGGGTAAATCTAAAGGCTATACTGATGCTAATGAGATGATTAAGGCTATGAGTGACCCACGCTATGGTAAAGACCCTAACTATATGCAGGAAGTAGAGCGTAAAGTCGCTGCTTCTAAATTCTTTGGTTAAGACACAAACGTCAATCCCCCTCCCATAAGCGGAGGGTTATTTTTTTTATTCAAAATTATTAAAGGAGTGATTTAATGGCTGATATGATTATTGCCAACCCCGGTCTTGCACAATCTGATAAAGGTAAAGACCGCTTAGGTTTATTTCTGAAAATGTTTACCGGTGAAGTTCTCACCGCTTTCTCTCAATCCACTATTACCGGTGGTCGCTTCTCTGAGCGTACTATCGAACATGGTAAATCTGCTATCTTCCCGATTGTAGGTCGAGCAAAAGCTAAATACCTGAAAGCAGGTAATAACTTGGATGACCTGCGTACTCCCATTGAACACAATGAGCGTACTATTGTGCTGGATGGTCTGCTGACCTCTGACTGCATGATTTTTGACCTTGACGAAGCTATGAACCACTTTGAGCTGCGTTCTAAGTATTCCAAGGAAATGGGTGAAGCTTTGGCAGTTGCTCAGGACTGTGCTATCTTGGCTGAAGTAGCTAAGATGATTGTAGAAGACAAAGAGAACCTGCCTACCAATGCTACTACTGGTGTCAAAGGCACTGGCAAGGGTCTGATTGTTACCGAGACTGTGGCAACCGCTGACTATGGCGAAACCGAAGCTATGGGTGTAGCTATCTTTAAGGAACTGCTGAAAATCAAGACCAAAATGTCTGAGAATAATGTTCCGCTGGCAGGTCGCAACTGCTACATTAAACCGATGGCACTCAACGCACTCATTGCCAACAAAGACATCATCAACAAACTGTATGGTGCTTCTATGACCATTGAAGGTAACAACCCTCCGAAACTGATTGGCTTTGATTTGATTGAAGCTCCTCTGCTGACTGAGGGTGGCGTGGATAATGAGAATGTTATCCAAGGTGATGGTCATGTGTTCCCCACTGCCTACAAAGACACCTGCCAATTCATTGTGGCACATCCGTCTTCCGCTGGTATCTTGACCCTCAAAGGTCTTGGCATGGAACACGCTCGCCGTCCTGAATATCAGGCTGACCAAATTATTGCTAAATATGCAAAAGGTTTTGGTGGTCTGCGCCCCGAAGCTGCCTTCATGGGTGTTGTAACTCAGGCTTGATTTTAAACTACTAACCTTAGGGGGATGGCATATGCTGTCCCCTATTTTTTCTAAAAATGAAAGGAGATGCCAATGCAACTAACGGCACTAACTGAACTTGATGCAGTCAATAGTATCATTGGTACTATTGGTGAAGCTCCTATCAATAGTCTTGAAGAACTGACAGATGTAGATGCTATCAATGCCCTTCGTATCCTGCGGAATATTAGTAGACAGGAACAGTCACGAGGATGGACTTTTAACAAAACACCACACTTCACCCTTAACCCTGATGTAGACACCAAAAAGATTCCATGGAACAGTAATTACTTGTACCTTAAGGATAACCATGGTGTTAAGCTTGTCAGACAGGGTGATTATGTAAAAGACCTGTTCAAAGACACACTAATCTTTGAACACCCTTTGGATGTAGAGATGGTGCTTTATCTTGACTTTGAAAACTTGCCGGAGCAGATGAGAAACTATATCTTAGCTAAGGCGTGTTTTGTCTTCCAAAGCTCTTACTTTGGTGATGATAGTCTGACCAAAATTACACAGCAAGAGATTACTGAAGCATGGCAGCATCTGATGGAGTTTGAGGTAGACAATAACAACTACTCAATGTTGGAACATACCTATGTTCATGAGCTGAGATTGAGGTGAGATTATGGGATTGATTAATCAAGACATAAAGAACCTTGTCAGCGGTGTGTCTCAGCAACCCCCTATCCTCAGACACCCTGAACAGCTAGAAGAACAGTTGAATGGCTATTCTAGTGAAGCAGGTGGCTTACAAAAGAGACCACCTAGTATTCTAGTAGCTAACTTAGGGCGTAAAATAAATGATTCTGCTAAACCTTTGGTACATTTTATTGACAGAGATGTAAATGAGAAGTATATTGTCTTGTTCACAGGTAGTGATATTGAAATTTATGACATGCAAGGCAACAGGAAGACTGTGAACTTTGCTAGTGGTACTAAACCTTATATCTATACACAGTTGCCACGATATAACTTGAAGCCTATCACGATTGCAGATTATACCTTTATCTGCAACACGATGCAAAAGACAAAGATGGCTGATACTATTGATAACAATAGTTGGGATGTCCAAGGTCTCCTTGTTAACATCAAAAGTGGTCAGTACGGCAGGACGTATCGTATTGATGTAAATGGCACAACTATCGCAAGCCATGAGACCCCTGATGGTTCAGATAAAAGCCACACAAAACTGATTACCACAGACTACATTGCTCAACAATTAGCCACCAAAGCAAAAGACAATGGGTTTGCGGTTACCACAGGTTCTTCATGGTTATATCTGAAGAAGACAGCCTTTAAAACTGTGACAGGTGAGACAGTTTATTTACAACCCACCACCTCTCCTATACAACAAGAAGACCGCTTTAAAGGATTAGCTTTTACAGGGCATTTTCATACTTGGAGTGCCTTTCCAACTGTTATAACTCGTAATGGTTATACTATAACAGTCAAATTCCCTACTGAAGAAAATCTACGTGCTAATTCAAATGAGAGTTTTGATAGTGATTATACTGCTTATAAAAAGATGATGGCAGAAATCACACGCTGTCAGAATGATAAATGGAAAGTAACCAATAAAGTAATAACACAACAAGCCAATGGTTTAAAATTAGATAGTACGATGAATGTCTATACACTCACATGGACTGTATCTACCTCTATTCCTAGTAATTCAAAAGCTTATTCTTTGATTGATTCCGCTACTGTCTATGATGGCTATAATAATCAAGCAGCTTTCGGTATTCTAAAGTTTGTTCAGAAATTTTCTAATCTACCTGTCAATGCTCCTGATGGTTTTACTGTTAAAATCACCGGCGAAGAAGGCAGCGGTACAGATGATTATTATGTCTCTTATGGGGCAGAAGACCAAGTATGGCGTGAATGTGCAAGACCATCAATGAAGAATCATATTGATAATACTACTATGCCCCACGTTTTAGTACGTGAAGCAGATGGTACTTTTACTTTCAAATGTGCTGATTGGTCTGTGCGTGATGTAGGAGATGAAGATAGTAACCCTGAACCCTCCTTCATTGGTGGGACAATAAATGATGTCTTCTATCATCGTAACCGCTTAGGCTTCTTAAGTGGAGAAAATATTATCCTCACTCGCTCTGCTGACTTCTTTAACTTTTGGATGACAAGTGCAACCAAAGTGCAGGACACAGACCCTATCGACTTAGCGGTCTCTGATAATATCATTAGCACACTGTATAATGCTGTCACGTTTGATACTGACCTTATCTTGTTCAGTCAAGAAGCACAATTCATGCTCTCTGCTGATGGTATCTTGACACCTACAAGTGCTAATCTGTCCCCGGCAGTTACCCACTATGAAGCTAGTCTTAAAGCTAAGCCTGTTAACGCAGGACGCAATGTTTACTTTGTAGCTGAAAGAGCTAAGTATACCACTGTGCGTGAGTTCTTCACCGCAGCAGACAACACAGATGCTAAGGATGTTCAAGACATAACATCCCACGTTCCTAACTATATTCCTAATGGTGTGTATAAAATCATTCCCTCTACTGTTGAGAATGTAATGCTTTATCTCACTGAAGGTGATGAGACATCAATATATGTCTATAAGTACCTTTTCATTGATAGCCAACGTGTACAGGCTGCATGGTCTAAGTGGGATATGCAAGGTGTTGTCTATGGAGGGCAATTTATTGATAACTATCTCTATCTGATAGTTGAGCGTAATGGCTATTACTGTTTGGAGAAAATCTCTTTTACCATTAATACTACTGACTTTGATGGTGAAGCCTATCGTATCTTATTGGATTGCAAACATTTCTATCAGATTCCTGCTGAGTGTTATGATTCCCTTAAAGATGAAACTACTGTGAATATAAGTGATATTTTCGGTGATATATATGAGCAGGATAAACAATATAGTGCTGTTGCTCCCGATGGTACATACACTAAGGCTAAAGAGGGAAAGCTAGTCTTTATTGGTGATTACTCTAACCAAGTATTGACTGTAGGTATCAATTATAATTTTAAGATTGTTATGTCAACCATTATGGTTAAGCAGTCTGATAATGGAAGCACTCAGGCTCTTATTGAGGGCAGATTGCAACTGCGTCAGATGTGGTTTAACTATGCTGATAGTGGCTACTTCAAAGTAACTGTGGATATTAAAGATAAACAAGCCTATGTCTATGAGTATACCTCTAGGCTCTTAGGTACTCGCTTTAATATCTTAGGTGCAATGCCCTTTACCACAGGCTCTTTTAAGTTCCCTATACAAGCCAAAAATGAGAATGTAAACATTTGTTTGGAAACAGACACCCCACTCCCTGTATCTCTTGTGGGTGCAGGTTGGATTGGAAATTACCAAAGGAGGACAAGACTATTTTAAAAGTATCTAAATTAACCATTGAACAGCTCTGTAACTTCAGAGAAAATATGCGTGATGAAGACAAAATGGAATGGTTCTATGCTTCAAATACCCCCTTTGATTTCACTGAGGTTGAGGAGTTAAGCAATGCTCTGTGTCTTTATGATGATGAGACACAAAGGGTTTATGCCATTGGTGCTATTGATGCTTACTTAATATGGGTTGTCTGTACTAATGAGGTAGATATACACCCTATTAAGTTCCTACGTTTCTGTAAGCCTTTCTTTAAACAATGGGTAACACATCATGTTTATAATTATGTGTGGCTTAGGAATAAGCGACATGTACAATGGCTTAAATGGTTGGGAGCTGAATTTGGCAACTACACAAGAATCAATGGAGAACTATTTCAGAAATTTACATTATACCCAATAAAGGAGTGATGTCTTATGTGCAGTCCTATGGTGGCTGCTGGTATCAGTACAGGCTTGCAAGTAGCAGGTGATTACATGGGACAACGTGCGCAAGCTAAGGCAGCACAGGCTACCATGAACGCACAAGCTAAGGCAGCTATTACTGAGATGAATTGGAATATCATGGACTTAGAACAGCAACGTACAGATGCTTTTGACCAAGCTGTTGTAGAGATTAGTAACACTAGGTTGAACTCTATGCAGCTCAATAGTGGCGTAAAGGCTGCTGTGAATGAGACCATGAGCGGACGTACAGCTAACCTCATTGTACGTGCTGCCGAAGGTGATACCGCTCGTGCAGTATCCTCTATCCAAGATAACTACCAACGTAAATCTAATGAGGTTGACCTGAATCGTGAGCGACAGGTAAAATCTACTCACGAATTTTTAGAGAACCTTAATGCTTCTGCACCTAAGATGCCTAGCAGATTCACTAACTTGTTGTCTTCTGCTGCCACAGGCTTGAATAATTATACACAAGCACAGAATATTCTTAATCAGCAGAAGATTACAGGGGGCATTGGAAAGACAGCCAAGACTGCTACTAAGACATGGGTAGGCAACGCTCCACGTAGCGTCCATGAGAAGCTAGGTATTGGCAATGGTATTTATAGGAGGTAAGAAGATTGAGTAAAGAAGTACAGGCAGCGGTAGGTACTCAACGGCAGTTTGCAAAACAACCGGAGATGCCCTATGCGCTGTCCTTAAATAAATTCAATGCATCTGCAGGCATCTCACAACGTACAGATTTAGATGCACAACGCTTAGCATCATCTTTAGGTCTCCTTGGTAAGAATATCATGGAGGAGCGTATTGCTGATGAAAAACGCACCCAAGACCAAGCAGTATTGGTCAATGCAGACAAACTCCTTGCAGGTAAGACACAAGAAGACCTGAAGAAATTTGACCGCATGGCTGCTTTGCAGAACTCTAGTGATGAATTTGACTTGACAGATAACCGCTATGCTATGGCTGTTCTTGAAAAAGGCATTGGTAAAATGGCAAGCCAATATGCCAAAGAGCAATGGGCAAATGACCCTGCTTCTGAAAAGCCTAAGAGCGTTTCCGAAGCTGTTAGTCTTTTCAATAAGTATCTACAGGAAAACAGAGCTAACTTCAGTGATGAAGGTATCTCTAATAAAGTAGCATTTGACCAAGGCTATTATGAAGGTGCTGTCCAAGACACAATAAAAATAGCTAATGAAGCTGACAAGAGAATCAATGATGATAAGCGTCAGAAGATGGTCATGCTGGGTTCTAGTGAGCTTCAAGACCTTGTGTATAGTGGAGCTAAAGGTGAAGACTTCCTCACTCGTGGCAGTGAAGCATTGCGCAAGATTCAGTTAGGTACGAGGGATAGAGATGGGTTCATTAAAGCTGTTGCCCCTCTTGCTCAGATGATTGCTGACCAAGATTTTGATACGGCAAGATTGGATGCCTTAGGTGACTATCAGTACGAAGATGGTTTGTCTTTAAAGCAGATGGTAAACCTCTATCCCTCCTATACAAAGATTGCAGATAACTTCAATCTGAGAGTTACTGATGATATTGTGTCTAAGTGCACACGCCCTGATGGCACTATTGACCTCTCACAAGCAGAAGTATTGTTGTCTCAGTTACCTGCGGAAACTACAAATGCTGATGGTATTCCTGAAGCTAATCTGCCTATCTCACAGGGAGACAACCCCGACTTAACAGACCTGTCACCTACTATGAAAAGCGTGTTGCCTATGGTTGGTGGTGCTATCTATCAGCTAGGCTTTAAGGATGCACAGATTACTAGTGGTTATCGCACAGCAGAGCATAATGCATCTGTGGGTGGTGTACCAAACTCAGAACATACCCAAGGTAATGCTGTGGATATTTACTTAGGTGACAATGTGGATGAAGCACAGGCTAATAAAGCATTGTCTTATTTTAAGCAGTATTTTGGTGAGGTCTTATTCCATGATGCTGGCACAGGCAGACATCTGCATCTTGCTGATTACCATGGTGGTATGAAAGCTGCTAATCCTAAAGAACAGTCTGCTGCTGCCTATAATCCCCAGCGCATCAATAAGATACGTCAGGCTATCTATGCTAAACAGGCACAAGCACAACGTGTTAAGGCACAACGTGATGCAGATGAAAGAGACAGAATCAATATGGCTCTTTTACAAACCAATGACCTAAGTGAGCAGATGCAGATTATAAATAGCTCTAATTTACCGGAGACAACTAAGGCTACTATGATTCGTGCTATCACACGTCAAGCACGGCAGTCAGCTAAAGGCTATGGTAATGATGCAGAAGCTAAACATTTTTGGTCATATGAAAATGGCTATCAATATATTAAAGATACTCAGACATACGCCGAATGGTATAAAGCTTATCAAGACCCTGATGTTGATGGTGATTCTGATGAATACAAGGCTTTGCAAAAGAGAGCCAATAGAGCTACAGCAAGACTTAATGCCTTGCTAGAGTTTAAAAAGAAACGTGGGTATATCCCTAGTGAGCAAGAGACAGCACAGTCTACCTCTAAATCAAACTATGACCCATCAAATGATACCCCTACTCTTTCAGATTATGACCAACAGATAGCTCAATTAAAAATCTTAGTCAATAGTAACCCCACTGATGATAGAGGTGTTCCTTTAGATGAAGACCAAATTCACCGCAGAGTTGAGGTTCTTGCACAACAAGCAGGTCTTGATGTAAATAAAGTTTTACGTGATGTCTTTGGTGCTGAAGGTAATATAAATGATATGTTAGCAGATGCTAGAGGGGAATAGGAGGAATTATGGCTAAATTTGATATGTATGATGCATGGCATAAGATGGATGATGATTATGTCAGCGGTGTTGATTTACAAGCCAAAGGACAAGAACAGCTCTCTAATACCAAAGTTAACCCCTTGCATGATTTAGCAGAGAGTGTTACTGAATGGATTGAAGACATGGACAAAGCAGGTCAGAAGCTTGCTGTGGCTGCTGGTGAAGCCTATAAAACAGGTAATTTTGATGCTATTGATGATATGGCTTTACCGGACGTTGATGCATCTTCTCCCTCTCCTGCACAAGAAAAGGTTGCACAGGCTTTGCAGGATGCTGTGGATGATGCTCGTTATGTGGCTACCAAAGACCCCCTTACTCTCATAGGTGACGTAGCAGGTGCTGCTAGTCCTTGGATTCCTTTGGCTGTTCAAGTACCTATCATGGTGCATGAGATGCAGAAAGCACAGGAGATTGAAAATGCCCCTGAGATGTCTGACCAAGCCAAAGCATCCCTGCTCCCTATGATGGCAGGTACTGTGGCAGCTTCTGTGACACATGGGGTGGGTGGTCTTTTATCTAAGGCTGCCCCTAAAGTCTCTAAGGTTATGACTACCCCTTTTGTGGGTAGCGGTATTGCAGCAGGTACAGTTCTTGCTATGGATGAGAATGTACGTAATTACGCAGCAGAACATCCTGCTCGTTTTGCTGTCAGCCAATTTTTGACCGATACTGCTATTGGTGCTAAAAAGCTTGCCAAAGCTGATTGGTCTGCCAAGACAAACCCTGTCACAGATGCAGAGATTGTGTCTGAAAAGACAAACCCTGCTACTGAGGTTATGGCTGATAAGACTAAGGTTGATGAGACAAACAAAAAGTTAGGTTCTCCTACTAAAGAGAAGAATAAAAGGAAACGTAAGCATCGTAAGCAGCATCGTGAGAATGTATGGGATGTTGATAATGACTATGAGGAGATGGTTACACCTGCTCAGGTTACGAAACGTGAACCCAAGACAACCGCTGAAAAAGCATATCCTGAACAGATGCCCGAACAACAAATGCAACAGGATGCTATTGCTAATCAGTTAGCTACCGACCACATCGAAGCTAGGCAGACACCTGAAATTATGCAGGGTGCATTTGGCGATAGGCTGGAATATAGTAAAGATAACCTTTATCCTCATCCTGTGAGTGCAGAAGATATATGGGAAACTGCAAAAGCTATGTTCCCTATTCGCCCCGGTAGATTGGATTTAACTGATAGTGATAGAACCTTAGGTTACTTTATGCCCCAAGGTAAAGGTATCCGTATCCGTGGGTTTCGTGCATGGTCTGTAATCTGCCATGAAATCGGTCATGGTTTGTCTGATAAATTTGGTTGGGGTAAAGATACAGCAGTTCAAAAAGAACTTTATGATGGTGCTACTTCCATATGGCAACATGGTGAGTATGGTAATAGATATGCTCCGGGAAACTATGCTACCTATGTAGAAGAAGGACGTGCTGCCTTTATGAATGAGTATTGTGTCAACCCTGAGATGGCTAAGAAGCACTTCCCTCTTGCCTATGCTGAGTTTGAAAAGGCTATTGCAAGTGATAGATTTTATCAGGCACAGATGAACCTTTTAGGACAACAGGTGCGCCGATGGGGTTCACAGTCTGACTTCAGCAAAGCTGCTGGCATGTTTCATTGGGCAGACAAAGAGCTTGGCAAAAGAATTGATAAACTCATTGGTACTTGGACTGCTACTAAAAAGCATTTTGCTTGGGAGTATGCTGACCTTGACGAAAGCATAAGAGCTTATGAGGATAACCAAGGTGTAAAGATAGCTATGGAGAATGACCCTGCTGTCTTAGCACAGTATGCAAAGCAAGCAGGTAATGATACTGTTGGTTGTCTTCTGAATGGTAATAATCTAGGAACTAGAGCTGCTATTAAGATGATGCAGACAAAATTCAATGTTGCTCTCAATAATGTTGTCGCTACTGACATCTTGAAACCTTTGGATGCACAAGGTAAGCGTGGTGTTGAGCTTCAAAAATGGCTTAAAGAGACTGAGTATACTGATTTCTATGAAGCTTTTAATACCTACCAAACAGCTAAACACGAATTAGAAGTTATGGGAACAGGACGTAAGACAACACACACCTTTGCAGAATGTAATAAAATCATTGCTAAAGCAGAGGAACTGCCTGAGATGAAAGTTGCTTCTAATCTTTGGAAACAATGGAATGAGAATGTGTTGCGAATTGCCGTTGCCGGACAAATTATCCCTGCAAAGGTTGCTAATACCTTCTTGAAAAAATACCCTGAATATATCCCTATGTCACGTTCATTTGAGATTGAGGGTACTAGTGACTTCTTTGCATCCCATAAGGCTATGACTGTTGAGGGGTCTGAACGTATTATTAAAGACCCTCTTGTCCAAGCTGTTAAAAATATGCAGAGTATTGTCACTAAAGTAGAGCGCAACCGTGTTGGTCTTGCTCTTGCTGATTTAGCTAAAGGTGAAAAGGGACATTTTCTTATGATGCCTGTAAAAGATGGTAAATACAAGCACGTTTCACAAATTATTACTGTATATGAAGAGGGACACCCTAAATACTACCAATGTATGATGAAAGGTCTCTATGAAGCTATGACTTCTGAAGATGGCAATATGAGTGCTTCTAAACTTGACATTATTGAAAAAATATCTCATGGCGCAGCAACAGCTTTACGTATTGGCTCTACTAGCACACCTATGTTCGCTACTGCTAACCTCTGCAAAGATATTCTTGAAGCCACTATTATGAACGCTGATGGGCGTAGTGCTTCTCACATTCCCCTTGTTGCTCCTATGAAAATCTTTTGGCAGGGATTGCAGATGCTCAATAGTGACAATGCTTTTGGTAAACTTATCATTCGCAACAACAGAGAACGTGCTCTGCTTAGACAATACAAAAGAGAATTTAGGTCTAATGGTGTCACTATGTCCACACGCTTAGGCTCTATTGCTGAAATCAATAAAGACTTTAGGAAAACTGTAGACCCTAACATTAGTGATTCTGCCCTTGATAAAATCTTATATCCTATCAAAGTATTATGGAATTGGAATGTAGCATATGGTGAAGCTATGGAACAGTTACCACGTATGGCTCTTTATCGACGTGCTAAAGGACGTGGTGCTTCTATGATTGAAGCTGCTATGGTTGCTTCTGACAGTACCCTTAATTTTGCGAAGAGTGGTACTACTGTTAAAATTCTTAACAGGCATACGCCTTTTTTAAATGCGGCTTTTCAAGGTACTTTAAAGACAGCTAGAGAGCTTTCTAAAAATCCTCTCAGTGTTGGGCTTGCTATGGCAGAACATGTACTGTTTCCCACCCTGTTATTGTGGTATTGGAATAAAGACGAAGATTGGTATAAGGATATGCCTATGGAGATGAAGAATAAAGCATGGTACATCAAGATAGGTGATACCATCTATGATTATCCTAAACCTACCTTTATCGGACAGCTAGCTGGCTCTATACCTGAAAGATTATTAGATGTCATGGCTGAAGGGGAAGATAAGCAGGTCATTGCGGATGTTGTCTATAAGCTTATCAAAGACCTCGCTCCTTCCGGTGCTCCTCCCATTATTGAAAAGTTCTATGAATGGCAGACAAACCACTCTATGTATCGTAACCGTCCTCTTGTTGACCAACGTCTTGAAAAGCTTAGCCCTAAGAATCAATATAATCAGTATACCTCTATGGTAGCTCGTGGTATTGGTCAGGTGACTAATCTCTCACCTATTAAGATAGACAATACAATCTATGGTCTCACAGGCTCTATGGGTTATGCTTTTATGGGTGGTGTCAATATGATGGCTAAAGATGAGGCTACCCCTAGTAGGAAGTGGACTGAATATACTCGATTTACATATACTGAGGGTACAGGTACTTCCCGCAGCAAGGATGTATTCTTTGGTGGTCTTGATAAGCTGGAGACACAATATGCAGATGCCTCTTTTGAGGGTAGGAAGCCTAAGGTAGACAAAGAACTTAAAGGTATGCGTAAAGCTAGGGCAGATGCTATGAAAGTTTCTAAAGCTATTAGGGAACTGTATGCAGACAAAAAGATGGATGCAGACACCAAGCGTATTAAGCTTGATGAACTTAACAAAAAGCAAAATATCATTTTCAGAAGTGCCAATAAGAAGTATCTTAATTACAAATATATACAATCACCTGAATAATGTGCTATAATTAATATCAGAGGTGATATGATTTATGCAGATAATAGGCTTCATTTTTGATATGGTAGAGGGTGCGCTTTGGTTATGTGGTGCTTTTGCTTTATTTATAAGCATCATTTATATGCTATATAATGTTCTGCTAAAGCAGGTGCTCCTTAATAAAGAAATACCATTGAAAACTAAAATCATTGAAACTATCGTAGTTATTCTAAGTATTTTAGGGGGTTGTGGTTATTTCAATTCCATGTGGAACTAATGCCCCTTTTTCTCTCCCCGAGGTGATTCCAATGTACAGCTACTAACTTCATACCTATCCATTGTTCCTTTTCTAGATAATGAAAGGAGTTCTGTCCCATGGAATTAAGTGCTGATATTCAACGTGAAATACAGCAACAGTTCAAAAATAGCTATGCCCAACTTTTAGCGGACATAACTCGTATTTATGAGCAAGGTGCTATGCGTGATGCTCTCACAGGACTGTACAATAAGCAAGCCTTTGAGCGTGGCAGTACCACTAATCACATTGGTTTCGTTGGTATCCTTTTTGCAGACATCAATGGTCTGAAATATACCAATGACCACTTTGGACACAGTGCAGGGGATAAGCTGATAAAGGACTTTGCAGCTAAGCTTAAGGAAACCTTTATCTCCCCTATTTATAACTGTTATCATATATCAGGTGATGAATTTATAGTAGCTGGGTTTGATATTAAAATCCACGAGTTTCTTGGAAGTGTGTTGTCTTTCCATAAATCCCTGTGGGTTAAGGACAACCCTCCCCTAGCTGCCTTAGGCTACTCTGCCGGTGTCTTCTCAGATATTGCGGAAATCACAGAGTATGCCGAAAAAGCAATGTATGAAGACAAACAAAAATTTTATAATAGTTTTCCTCAGATGAGGAGATAATAAATTGAATTGGTGACCGCTGGCTCTTTTAGAGCTGGTGGTCTTTTTATTTTTTGTAAAGGAGATGATTAATATAGCTATTAAATTGGCTACATCTATTACTTACACAGCCGATGGTTCTCAAACAAATTTCTCTGTGCCTTTTGATTATTTGCGTCCAGCCTTTGTCCATGTGGCTATTAATGATGCAGAGGTTTCCGAAGGGTTCACTATAAGTAATCGTATGATTATGTTTGATTCTGCACCAGCTAAAGATAGCATTGTGCATATCTATCGTAATACGCCAACCACTCGCTTGGTGTCTTGGGCAGATGCAAGTATCCTGAAAGCTAAGGATATGACTATATCAGAGGTTCAGCAGTTGCACATCTTAGAGGAAGCAAGTGATTGGTCTAAGACCAATTCTATTGTTCTTGATGAGGAAAGTGGTGTATGGCAAGGACGTAAGTTCCGTGTGTCTAACATTGCTGACCCTAAGGATGCACAGGATGCTGTCACCAAGAACTACATTGATAATGAAGAAAGCTCTATGATGCAGCGTATGAACGCTATCAAGACACAAACTGAACAGCTTATGAATACTGCTGGCAACCATAAAGACAATGCATATAACAGCGCACAGTCTGCTAGTGCATCTGCTGCAAGTGCTGCTGAAAGCGCAAGGTTAGCCGAAGGTTACAAGAATGTAG